>Ga0209429_10000757_pt1 | contig 21061 bp, 24 predicted proteins | sample BarGraNGADG00212_3_FD_184493 | JGI IMG/M metagenome (GOLD analysis project Ga0209429, IMG submission 184493) | Arctic peat soil microbial communities from Barrow, Alaska - Barrow Graham LP Ref core NGADG0004-212 (SPAdes) (version 2) | ecosystem: Environmental > Terrestrial > Soil > Wetlands >...
GTAACCCGAGCAATGCATCCTCGCTCGCGACTCAACCATCCATGGCGCGACCCCACATAGCTCACGACGGCTTGTGGGTCTCGTACAGCGCCTCCCTGAAGTAGCCGTTGCTTCCGTACAGCGCGCCGATCGGGTTGTGGGCCAGCACCCTGTCTTTGGCCACGAGGCAAGTCACCGGGGCCTTCGAATGCATGATAAACAGGGAGTCATGGCCCACGCACAGGCCGAAGACGATATTGAAATCCGTCTCGTCACGGTTCAGTACCTTCGCCTGGCCGATAGGGTTACACAACGCCTCAAAACTCCCGGGGTGGACCTTCTGACAATCGGCGATGCCCACCTCCTCCTTCGGGATCGAGCCGGTCTTACAGACCGCCGAGGACACCGCAAAGCCGTTGGCCTTCAGCACGTTGGACAGCAGCTTGGCTTCTTCCCGCAGACCTACGCAGAAAGCTATCCCCAGCTTCTCGTAGCCCATCCGGCGGGCGAACTCCATCGTCTCCTCGACCCTGGTCCAATGCAGGTAACCCTCAGCCTCCACCAGCGCCGACTCTCGCGCCATCCGGCGCAGGGTTGGGTCTGCAAGAGACTCACGAGTGTCGGTCACGTCCCCATCGCGCATGGGGCAATTCTCCGGCGAAGCCTCGACGTGGCCGACCCGGCACACATATACCTTGCACTCAGCGCACGCAGCCATCGGCAAAGGGACCCCCTTCAGTCATTGGTCTGTTCAAGCCGAACAGCCGTGCATCGTGTGGACAACTATCCTCAGTGTGGACAATTATACTCGGGCATATCCATCTGCCGACCGCTCAGCCAACACTTTTGAAAAAGCAGCCGCCAGAGACTCGAAGTCTTTGGACTCGTACTCCTCCACGCGACCGGCGTCACACAGCTTCGCAATGGTGGGGTCCAGCGGCAACTTGGCCAGCAGCGGCGCGGAAGCCGCGCGCGCCAGCTCCTCGCCCCGGCTCGGGCCAAAGAGCTCGTGATGCACCCCCGTATCGGGGCATGCGAAGTAGCTCATGTTCTCCACCACGCCGAGCACCGGCACCTTCATCTGCTCAACCATCTTCACGGCCTTGCGGACCACCATCCCCGCCAGGTCCTGGGGAGAGGATACGACCACGACTCCAGACAGCGGAAGAGCCTGCATCGCCGTCAAGGGCGCATCGGAGGTTCCGGGCGGAAGGTCCACCAGTAGGTAGTCCAGCTCTCCCCAGACCACATCCTTCCAGAACTGCTTGATGGCCCCACCGATGAGCGGCCCGCGCCAGACGACAGGAGCGTCTTCCTGAGCGAGCAGCAGCTTGATGGAAATCACCTCGATCCCGAGGGCAGTGGTGACGGGGAAAATGCCCAGTTCGCTGCCTCCGGCTCTGGCCGTCAGACCGAACATCTTGGGGATGCTTGGCCCGGTGATGTCGGCATCCAGAATCCCGACGCGATTCCCCGCGCGAGCCAGCGCCACGGCCAGCAATCCGGTTACCAGCGACTTACCGACACCCCCCTTGCCGCTCATCACTGCCACCACTTTGCCGACCTTGCTCAACTGCTGGGCGGGCGAGACATCCTCTTCCCCATCGCCTCCCAGAGCCTTAACCCGTTCCTCCGGGGTGAGGGTGCCGAACCGGACCGCCACGCTTTCGACCCCCGAAAGCTTCAAGACTTCCCGCCTGACGTCCGTTTCGATCCGGCTCTTCAGAGGGCAGGCAGGGGTAGTGAGCGCTATGATTACATCAACCCGACCGTCCGCAACCTGGATGTCCTTCACCATCCCCAGCTCCACCAGGTTGCGTTTCAGCTCGGGATCCATCACGGCCTCAAGGGCCTTCCTCACCTGGACGGCATCAGCCATTGTCTGACTATCCCTTCTTCTTGCTACTTCCGTAGTAGTTCGTCTGGGCCTCATGGCCCCACTGCAAGTCTGGGTGCACCTAGGTGCTTCAGCAAGTATCCCGCTGCACCTTTCGAGCTTATGCCCATAATATTCCCGGAAACCACCCCCGTCAAGCCGCGGCCGGTCTCATCGGTCTCTAACGGAGGAACGGCCGACCTCGAAACGCCAGAGCATCGCGGGCCTTGGCTACACAGCAAGGGCGCATCGGGGGCAACTGATCTCTGGGACCAAAGTAGCGCGCATCTCGAATCTCCACGCCGTCCGGTCGCAAGGAGCCCCCTACGACGCGACAGTCGAAGAAGAGGGTGACCGGCTGCACCAGATCGCCATTGGGGTAGGCGAATCCATATTCCGGGTTGGAATAGACGCCGATCATCGCAGCAGGCTCGACCTCCAGCCCGGTCTCCTCCCGAACCTCTCGCACCACCGTGCCGCGGATCCCCTCACCCAACTCCATCGCGCCCCCCGGGAATCCCCAGAGGTTGTTCCCATTGCAGCGCCGCAGCAGCAGTATGCGACCTCCTCCATCACGAAGGCAGGCCGACGCGGAGACGACCAACAGCGGGTCGTGCCCCACCGAATCTCGAAGTCGCGCGATATAGCCAGTCATTCCTGTTTACTGTCATCCAGTTCAGTCCGGAGCTTCTCCCAGATGCGCGCCAACTCATCCCTCAAGTGGCCCTCAAGCTGCTCGGTGACCGCCAGCCCGCGAACCATCGAAGCGGTCACGGAGCTGTCAAAGGGGATGCGACCCACCACCGGAACCCCTCGAAGGTTACAGAGCCTCTCGATCTCATCCGCTCGAGAGGGGTTCAGGTCCCACTTGTTGATCGCCACCAGGGAGCGCACCCCAAAGTGGCTGGTGGTTGCCAGAATCCTCTCCAGGTCGTGGACTCCCGCCACCGTCGGCTCGGTCACCAACAGGGCAAGGCCGGCCCCTGAGCAGGTCGCGATCACGGCACAGCCCATACCCGGCGGGCCATCCACGATCAGGTAGTCGCGACCCTCTTCCTGCGCGAGCTCTCTGGCGCGCTGCTTGACCGCCGTCACCAGCTTGCCCGAGTTCTCCTGAGCTGCGAGAAGATGGGCGTGAACCAGCGGCCCAAAGCGGGTTCCCGACACGAACCAGCTTCCGGCCACCTGATCCTCCATACGGATGGCTTGAGCCGGGCACCGGTAGAGGCAGGCCGAGCACCCCTCGCAGGCGATGGGATCGATCTGGAAGCCCTCGCCGGCTGGCATCACGGCCCCAAAGCGACACACTGCCTGACACATCCCGCAGTCTGTGCACGCTTCCCCGTCTATCACCGCCACCCTGCCGCCGACGAACTCGTGGGTCTCCAGCCTCGTCGGGGAGAGCAGCAACTCCAGGTTGGCCGCGTCCACGTCGGCGTCGGCCATCACGATCCGGGACTCCCTGGAGGCCAGATGGGCCAACGCGGCCGCCACCGTGGTCTTCCCCGTCCCTCCCTTGCCGCTCAGCACGGCCAACTGCTTCACAGCCCCATCTCCGTTCGAAGAGCTTGGTAGAGTGCCAGGAACCGCTCCCTGTACTCGGGCAGCGCCGAGGGGAGTGGAACCCCATCGGAGCTGGCTTCGGCGATACGCCGATCCAGCGGGATGCGCATCAGGATGGGGATCCTCTCCTCCTCGCAGTAGCGCTCCACCCCACGGTCCCCCACGCCGTCCCGATTGACCACCACCCCAACCGGCAGCCCGAGTTCGCCGCGAGCCACGCCGACCGCCATCTTCAAGTCGTGCAGCCCAAACGGGGTGGGTTCGGTGACCATCAGGGCGTAGTCGGCACCCCTGAGGCACTCCACAACGGGACAGGAGGTCCCGGGCGGCGCATCCAGGATCACGAGACCCTCGGACGTGGTCTTCAGCAACCGCCTCTTTAGCTCCCGAATCACGGGCACTGCCATGGCCTCCCCCACGTTCAGGATCCCCTGGGCAAAAGCAATCCCTCCTGCTGTACCCGTCTCGATCGCGCCGGTCGGCCTCAACTCTTCCCCTATGGCAGACTCCGGACAGTTGAAAACGCAGCTACCGCAGCCGTGGCACAGCTCATTGAAAACCAGCACCTCCCGCCCCAGCACCGCAATCGCATGGTAAGCGCATACCTGGGCACAACGCCCGCATCCGCTGCATCTCTCCTGGTCCACCACAGGAGTGAGCACGCCGACCTCCTGATGATCCTGGATGATCGGATTGAGGAAGAGATGGGCGTTGGGTTCTTCTACGTCGCAGTCGAGGAGATGGACAGGAAGTCGGCGAACTCCCCCTGCCTCACCTTTCGATGAGGCAACCGCCACCGCCAGTCCGGTCGCAACCGTGGTCTTTCCCGTCCCCCCCTTGCCGCTGGCTACCGCTACTATCACAAGGACTCCTCCCTGGAGGAACGATCTCGGAGATAGAGCGACCGCCAATCCCGCAGATCCCCGTTGGGCCGATGCAGGTAGTCGTCGATTGCCCTGTGGAGAACTGTGGCGGCCAGGTTGGAGCAGTGCAGCTTCTCCAGGGGAAGTCCACCAAGCTCCGTGGAGATATCGTCGTCGGTGAGCTCCAGAGCCTCCTCAATCAACTTCCCCCTTGCGACGTCGCTGAGAGCACTGCAGGTAGCGATGGCAGCGCCGCAGCCCTGCACCAGGTACTTTATGTCCACAAGCCGGCGATCCTTGACCCGGATGAACATCAGGAACACATCGCCGCAGGATGCATCGCCCAGCCGCCCAATGCCGTCCGCGTTCTCGATGGTCCCGACGTTGTGAGGATCGAAGAAGTGCTCCAGCACCCTTTCGTTGTACTCGGTGGGCATCCATTGACCCCCTCTTCGGTATTGGGAGCGGGAGGGCAGAGGCACCGTCGCCACCGCCCTGCCCAAGAATCTGGCAGCCGGTTGGCCGGCTGCCGATGGTACGAGGCCGGTTAGACGACCGGACCAAGCCCGCGACCGCCTCTTCGGCCCTTCCCCCGACCCCCAATCCCTGCGCCGGGTCCTGGCCTCCTCATCGCGCCCATCCCTGCGCCGGGCCCTGGCCCCCGCATCGTCCCCATCCCGGCATGAGCCGGACCGGTAGCCTCAGTGGCCTGACTGAGCTGTCCGGAGCTGTAGGCATCCACCGCCTGGCGCACCGTGCCGCCGGTGAAGGTGAAAACGGGCACTCCCGCCGCGGCGAAAACCTGGTAGGCATTGGGGCCGACATGGCCAGTGACTACGGCTTTCACATCTCGAACCGCCACCTCCTGGGCAGCCTGGATCCCGGCCCCACCCGCCGCGGCGGCCGCCTGATTGGGAACGGCCTGGAACTCCATGGTGTCGGGATCCACGATGATGTGCACAGGACAGCGCCCAAACATCGGGCTGAAAAGCGAGTCTAGACTGTCTCCCGTAGAGCTAACGGCGATTTTCATTGCACCACCCTCATTTCAATCGATCTCAGCAGTTCTCCCCTCGCATCGGCGTCCCGCACCTTGGGCACATAATCGTCGAGCAGGGAACCCCTTTAACGTGGGGCATGGAATACCCGCACTTGGAGCATCGGCATACGGCTGATCCGCCCTGCCCCCTGCCTCCTCTGCCTGAGAAGGAGAGGATTCTGCTGATCGTCTCTAAACCTTTCCCCTTAACGCTGAACATGGAACCATCTCCGTTTCGACACCCTCCAGAGCTCCGCGAGGTCGATATTACTGGCATATGCCCATAACTACTGCACGCTGGTTGTCAGGGTATGTCAAGGGTTTTTGGGGCAAATTGTGGGCATTTGCTTGAAACTCGCCCCCCCGGCGACCGACGAATGGAGCACTCTGGCGACGAGGTAGAGCGAGACACAGGAGACGAAAGTGACCTGAAGAGACAGATTTTCCAGGGGCAACCATCTGTCGACCTGGGAGCCGGCGTCGTCTCTGACGCCGGCTCCCAGGTCGACAGCCACCAAATGGAGTCGAGGCCTCAGCCGGAGCCGCTTCTCGCCCTCAGGCCGTATCGAGAAGCATCACACGGTCAGCGCATCAATCCCGCGGCTAGTGCAATCGCTCGCTCAGGTTCCGAATCGTGCCGTCGAGGTAGGCGCGAACGGCCTGGTCGATGTCCCCGATATCGGTGATGATCGCCTCAATGCCGTAGCCCTTCAGGCTGTCGCGCGCTCCCAAGCCCATTCCACCGGCCAGCAGCACCTGGCAATCTCCAATGTTGGCCGCCATCTGAGAGTGCTTGTTCTGGGAGCCGGCGTCGTAGCCGTGTGCCCCACCCTGATGCTCGGCGTGGGGCTGATCCCCGAAGGTGTGGTGCCCGACCTTGGACCTGACCTCTCTGTTTAGGACCTTCCCGTCCTCAACCTCTACAACCACGTACAGTTGGGCGCGGCCGAAATGCATGCTAACGCTCTTGCGGTCGTCAGATATTGCCGCGATCTTCATCTCAAACACTCCTCCCGTTTTCTCAGTCCAGTACTCGGCCAAGATCTGTCCTGACTTTACAAGCATATGCCCATAACGACTCTACGCCCCGTCCCAGCTCCTGTCAAGGGCTGATTCCCCGATTCCCTTGACCACGAGCCGAGAACGGCGTACATTACATTATGGGCATATGCCTGTAATCGCTCTCGCAGGGCGGCGGGCCGCTTCGATCTGTCACGACATGGGGGACCAGAAGAAAGGAAGCGCCGGCCAGGCGGAAACGCCCCGGGGCGGGCTGTACAGGGAGACAACGCAGGAGGACCGCGATGGCCACGAATTGCTGCCAAATCGACAACGACTTATGCCCGGGCTGCGGAGCTTGCGTCCGGGCGTGCCCACGAGGAGCCCTCGCTCTCCATGACGGCATTGCCGCGCCGAATATGCAGCTCTGCCGGGGGTGCGGCGCCTGCATCGAGATCTGCCCGGCAGGCGCGATCTCGCTGGTCGCCCCAGCACCCATGGGACTGGCAGGCGGATCGCGGCTACCGGCAGCGAGGAGCGATGGGTACGAGGGTATCCCATTCTCGCGTCAGGACAGGACTATGGCCCCCCGAACTCCCTCGCTCCTGGCCAGCTTCGCCGGATCCCTTGTTCCGGCTGCACTCAGTCTAGCGACCAGTGTCGGTGAAGCGTGGTTGAGCAGGTCGGTGGATCGCGTCGCGGGCGGCACCCCTGTGTCCCGGTCCGGTGGGCCTGGCACCCCACTACGGCGGCGGAGTCGTGGGCGACGGCGCGGCTAGATCCCGGCCCACCAGCCTTCGATCAGCGGTGTCGGCTGATGTTACCATTTAATTCTTGTTGCCTTGACTTCTACCCGTCGCCGCTCTACTATACTGTGAGCATATGCTCATAACAGGAAGGTAGGAGGAGGTATTGGCCGTGCATCTTCGGATCACCACTCTGGTGGAGAACACCGCAACCAAGATGGGCACTCTGGCGGAGCACGGCCTCTCCATGCTGGTGGAGGTGGACGACCTCTGCCTGCTGCTGGACACGGGCCAGACCAACACCGTGGTTCACAACGCCCACGTCCTGGGGGTCGACCTCTCCAGAGTGGAGCATCTGGTGCTCAGCCACGGCCACTCGGACCACAGCGGTGGGCTGATGAAGGTGCTGGCGGAGACCGGGGAGGTGATTGTCCACGGCCACACCGACATTTGGCGGCCTCGCTACGGGACGAGGGGCGGTGGGAAGCCCCGCTTCTCGGGCTTTCCACACGTCCGGGAGCAGTTGGAGTCCATGGGAGCCAGCTTTCACCTCTGCGATGGGCCAGACTGGATCAGCCGGGAGGTGATGACCACCGGCCCGGTTCCCAGGGTCACCCCCTTTGAGAAGCTGGATGCGGACCTGAAGGTGAAGACCCCCACCGGGTGGGAGCAGGACCAGGTTCCAGACGACCAGGCCCTGCTGGTGAAGACCCCAAAGGGGCTGGTGGTGCTATCGGGGTGTGCCCACAGCGGCATCGTGAACACCCTGACCTGGGCCCGCCAGGTGGCGGGAGAGGAGAGGATCTTCGCCGTGCTGGGAGGCACCCACCTGGGCTTCTCTACCGCGGAACAGTTGGCGAAGACCGTGGATGCACTCCATCAGTTTGGCATCGAGAAGCTGGGGGTTTCCCACTGCACGGGGCTTCTGGCGGCATCGCTGCTTGCCAGAGAGTTCGGTAGCCGATTCTTCTTCAACAACGTCGGCACTGTCACGGAGTGGGATCTATAGGTCCCCAACGTCCACTTGTGCTGAGCCGTGTGGGATGGGGATATAGGCGGGAGCAATCGTCCGCAGGATCACATAGAACGCAAGGGGGGACTGTTTCTGTGGAACAACAGGTGATAGTAACCAACCAGGCGCCGGAGCCTATCGGACCTTTCAGCCAGGCCATCCAGGTGGGGCAAACGGTGTACGTTTCTGCACAGATCGGCGTGGACTGCTCTATCGGGAAATTGGTTGCCGAAAACATAGAGGCTCAAACGCACCAGGCGCTGAAGAACCTGGAAGCGGTGCTGCATGCAGCCGGCAGTTCCCTTAAGCAGGTGGTCAAGACAACCGTGTTCCTCACCGACCTGGCCGAGTTCAAAGCAATGAACGCTGTGTACGCTCAGAGCTTTGTAGAGATGCCCCCTGCGCGGTCAACCCTGCAGGTCACCGGCCTGCCGGGGGGCGCAAGAGTGGAGATTGAGGCGGTCGCTTTCGTGCCCTGAGCGCTACGCCATGGGCTCCCGGGGTCCCGATGAGCCGCATCGGGACCCCGCATTGTCCCAGGAGTACCCCAGTGCCATCGCTGCCAACTCGCCGCACCAGGCCATCGCCTCCACCCTCCTGGACGTGTTGTTCCAGGAGCCGGCGTCAGGAATGCTGTCGGCCGCCGGGAGCAGACACCAAATGGGCTTCGACGCATTAGCATGGGCCTCTTCTCGCCCTTATGCCGTAGTGGTACGGCCCGACTTCGAATGGCTCTATGGCACCATATCCTGCCGTCCGAAGGCCACGTTCGATCTCCTGGTACGTCAGTCGCTCGGCTAGCGGCGGCCCCATCTCAGTCTGTTCCTTACGCCACTCCACGACGACGAGGGCGCCCTCGGGCCTCAGAACGCGGGCGATTTCGCCAAGGAGTTGCACCCACTCGGGGATCTCGTGCAGCACACTGGCGACCAGCGCCGCATCGACCGCTGCATCAGCCATCGGCAGCCTGTCTCCAGGTGAAATCAGGCATTCTATGTTGGCCACTCCATCTGCGACCGCCCTCTCACGGAGACGGTCCAACATCTTCGGATCGACGTCCAGTGCGTAGACCCTCCCCGTGGGACCCACCCTCCGGGCAGCAGGCAATGTATAGAAGCCTGGCCCGGACCCCACATCCACGAGAGTCATCCCCAACGCCAAACGAAGCGCATCCAGAACCAACTCCGGGTTCTGCGACCGATATCTCTCCGGCCGGAGAAAACGGTCCGCGTCTCTCGAATCGAACCTCGCCATCCTGTCCACCTTCGTCAGAGCCGTCTCGGCGCACCGGCATGATGCAGGCAACGCGCCACTACCCGCCGCAGCAGCACCTGCCGCCACTGGAGCAGGGAGGCGTCTCACATCGCTCCTCCCTACCACAGCAGGTTGAGCCCTGCGTCCGATGGGCGCTCACCATGCGGGCCGCCGAAGGGAGTCTCTCCATCCGCTCCCCCTGGCAGGAAGGACAACGAACCGGGGTCGATCCGGCCTCCCGCACCAGCAGCTCGACCACCTGGCCGCAATCGGCACACCGATAATCGTAGATTGGCACCTAACCACCTCCTCTGAACCGTCTAGGCTTCCTGGCCATCCTGGCCGCGATCTTGAGCACCCCTTCGAGCAGTGGACTGCGTTGCCGAGAGTCCTCCCTCGCATTGGGGACAGGCGAGCGGGATGCCGGCCAAGAGGAACTGCTCCCATCGATGCCCACAGTGCCGGCAATGGAATCGCATGGGAGCCAACTCATAGTCGCCACCCTCGATGCGCAGCGCCTTCCCCTGAACAAGGCCCTCCGCCACCTTGTGGTGAGCCTCCTCCAGTATTCGCTGGAAGGTCTGCCGCGAGACCCCCATCTCCCGGGCGGCCTCCTCCTGCTCCATCCCCTCCAGATCCTTGAGGCGAAGGGCTTCCAGCTCGTCCACCGAGAGCCTGACCTCCTCCAGCAACCGCATGGGAATGCCCCGGGGCTTGAAGTACGTCACCCCAGGCAGAAACGCCACTCGTCTCGGCTTCCGAGGTCTGACCACGATCTCCCCTTCTAGTTATGAGCATTTGCCCGTATCATGGTAGGACAGTTGTCGATGGATGTCAACGGGCAGGCACGATTATCGCATGCAGGGACAACACTCGGCCGAGCGCCGCTCGCTCACATCGATTGGGCGATCGGCAGCCGGGTCTGGCCGAGTCAATCCGATCGAAAGCGGGGAGAAGAGATGGCCAGAGATCCCGTCTGCGGGATGGAGTGTGACCCCAGGACATCAGAGAAGGTCGAGTACCGAGGAGAGGATTTCTACTTCTGCAACCCGGGCTGCAAGGCCGAATTCGAGAAGAATCCGCAGCAGTACGTCCACCACGCGGGCGAGCATCATGGCGTCCACGGTGAGCATGGGGGGACACACCGGGGCGGGCACCATTAGAGTCGCAGAGGCAGCCGGGGCGGCTTTATGGGCCCGCCCCGGCGCTGCAACCATTCACAGAGAAGGGTTACCTGCCTAATCCATTCCAGTCCCTGCGGCAATGAGCTCGCCTGGTGACGAGGCGCAGTATTGGGCAAAAGAGAGCCGGCCAACTCTCGACTTGCCGCTGCCCAGTGCCCTGTCAGCAACACCGACACTCGGCCATGCCCTCAAGACTAGCCGGCTCTCGCCCGAGACTAGTTCTTGTGAGGCTCGTCGGTGTGGCAGGAGACGCAGTCCTGGAGCACACCTGCCCGCACCGTCTGGCTGCCATCTTTGCCATGACAGGTCTGGCAACCCACAACCGACTCACGCGGCGCGAACACAGCCTTAGACTGGTTGTCATCCTGGGCGTTCAGCAACAAAACCGCCTTCTTGGCGACTTCGCCGGCCACCCGTGAGCACCTGTCTTTTCGCTCCTGAGACTCAACTGTCACGCCATTCGCCTTGGCCCACTCGGTCACAGAAACGTGGCAAAGGACTGAGCCAGATCCGAGATCTTCGGTGTACCAACCGGTGAGCTCGGTAATCAGCTTGCTGTAGACGGCCGAGTCCTTGTGGACAAGTCCAATGGCGGCACTACCGCCCAACAGCGCCCCGCAATGGGAGCCCCACCCTGCAACGCCCCCCTCGCCGAATCTCATCATGCCGGTAGGAACGGAGGTGTACGGCTGTCCAAGCTCGCTGATGATTGCCTCAAAAGTGGCCTGACAGCACCCATACTGGTAGTAGAACCCTGCTGCCTTTGAATACACCTTCTCGGGGTCCAACTTCTTGTAGGGCCATGGCCACGCGGGAGAATCGGCCGCTTGAGTCGACTGCGAGGCTAGTACGGTGAGCCCCGCCGCCCCCGCAGTCGCCGCCACCGCAATCTTGCCGGCGCCGGCCAGAAAGCCTCTCCGAGACAGGTTCAGCTCTGGTCGAGTCCTGACTTCCTTGTCCATCGTCCCATCTCCTTCCCATTATCACCTTAACACCGCAAACGCACGGCGGGAGGTTGCCATACACCTAAAGTGAACCGACTATTTCACCCAGTCCATCCCCAACGACCGCCCCATATCGATGTACGACGGCGCCAGCGGGTATTCCGGTCGCACCGACAGTCCCAGTGGCAGGCCAGATCCCTCAGCCTTGGAATGCATCAACCCATCCAACACGTCAGGCAGCTGCGCGGATGGAATCGAGACTATCATCTCATCGTCCCGGGCAAGACCTCTGGCACGGTCACCACGGCACGGACAGGTGACCGCCCACTGGCCCGACTGCAGCGTGGGCACGACTGCGTAGACACAGGCCGCATGGCCGGAGAGCTGGCTGCCTACATCCAAACCGTCCAACCAATTCTTCACGATCAGCAACTGTGTCAACTGGGACGGATCGCAGTAGATCATCACGAGATCCGGCTCGAAGGCAGCCGTCTTGGCAGGGGCTGAGACAACGCCAACGCATGCCCCAACTTCCAGCTTCGGCATTGCCCTTGCCCAGGTCCGCCCCGCATCCAGGGTCCTCGCACTCTTGGGAAAGCGATTTAGGCCCTCCAGGTAGACTTCCGTCGGCTCAGCCCACCCATATCCGATAACCGGTTCGTAACACCACATGTCCTCTTTGGTCTGGACCAAGGTCATGCCGTCGCGACGCGACAGCGAGAAAATCTGGCAAGAGGAGAGGTGATATCCAAGATCCCGAAGCGGTCTCTCGGCTCCATCCGGTATTTCCCGTTCGCTCCTCAGCATCCTCACTGCCAGGGGAAAGGTCTGCAAACGGAGCACATCCTCGATGCCTTCTGCCGTATCCCTCAGGGACTGCATGGTCATTGTTTTCCTCCTCCTCCCTCTTTTGTCGCGATCTGCAGAATCGATATTGCAGTATCTTGATCCCACGCCCATCCGGTTTGACAGGGCGCCGTGGGTTATTTTCTCTGAAGGTGGGTCACGACCGCTGACGCGGCAGCACCCTCGGTCCGGGCAACCGCACGGCAATGGCTTCAGTCCCCGCAAGGCCGATCGCGCCGACGATGTCGACATCTATTGTCCTCGCCAATCGAGGCAGAAGCCGGCATCGAAGGCAATACCGGCTTCCGTGTAGAGCAGGATTACGAAAGACAGCGGCTAGTGCAAGCGCTCCGTGTGGTTGGCCAAGCTGCCAGAGAGGTAGGCTTGCACGGCCTCGTCGATGTCCACGATATCCGTGACGATCGGCTCCAGCCCGTTTGCCTTCATGCTGGCATAGGCGGGCCTGCCCATGCCCCCGGTAAGCACCGCAATGCAGTCGCTGATGGCCGCGGCCATGGCGTTGTGGTCGTGTCCATGGCCTGGGGCATGCTGGTGTGCTTGCCCTTCACCGTTCGGACCCACGATCCTCAGTTGGGATGTCCTATCCCTGACTTCCCTCCCAACCACCTTGCCATCCTCCAAGGTCAGCACCACGTACTGTCGGGCCTGACCGAAATGGGCACAGATGGTATTGCCATCATCTGAGACTGCCGCGATCTTCATCTTTTCTCCTCTGGCTAGTGCTTCGAGTATCGTGGTCCTATCAACTTGAACAGGGCTCTCCACGGGGTCACCCTCCCAGGCTTCCCGCTCCAGGTTGGCTGCCCGGTGGCAGCAGGGGCATGGCACGTGTGCCCGGGATGACATGACCTGCTCCCACCCATGGCCGCAGCCGCGGCAGCGAAATTGGCTGAGAACGGTCTGGTAGTCTCCACCCTCGATGCGCAACGCCATCCCGTCTACCAACGCCTCAGCAACCTTGAAGTGGGCCTGATCCAGCACCCTCTGAAACGTCGGGCGAGATATTCCCATACGCTGCGCGGACTGCTCCTGGTCCAACCCCTCCAGATCCTTCAGTCGCAGCGCCTCGAACTCCTCCACGGAGATCTGCACCTCCTGGAGTTCGCTCAGAGGGTCGCCCTGAGGCTTGAAGTAGCGGACGCCGGGGAGCAGCCCCACGAGCCTCGGCTTTCTTGGTCTACCCAATGGTTCCTCCTGATGCCGATCACCACCATCCTCGTGCCCAGCTTTCCTAGCAACAGCGCGTCCTGGATCAGAACAGGGGTGAGACGAAGCCCGGGCGCGGTGGCTACACAATGACCACAGATATTTTGAGCATACGCTCACTATAATGCTACATCTATTGTGGCGACGGCGTCAACAGCTTTGCGGAGGTCTACATCGATGCCCTAGGGCAGTTGCCTCACCACGGTATCTTCTTGGAGTCCAGCCACTGGCGCAGCTTCGTCACCGAGAAGCCCTTGATCTCAGCCGTGTCGCGACCGGTTGCGATGATAGCAGTGCCCTTTCCGTCGACTTTGCCGCTGGTGGACCTGATGAACTTGGAGACCGGTAGACATGGAGACTGAACTGGGTGCCATTGGAAGACGTGGTACATGAGCCGTGGCGCTGGGGCAGCGGACGGCAACAGCTGGGGTATTTTTTGCATTACCAATCAATGTAGTATAACATTAGATCCGCCCATAGGGCGCTTCGGCATCGATGCCGTCAGAAAGTGCGCTGCTGCACCGCTCTACTTGTATCGCCTTGAGGGGGTATGGAAGGTGTCTACGAGCACAGGATCAAGCAAAGGTGGATTGGAAGGGGTCGTTGCCGGGACTTCTTCCATCTGTGAAGTCGACGGAATCAACGGCAAGCTCAGCTATCGGGGCATCGATATCCACGAGCTGGTGGCCCACTCCACCTTCGAGGAGACGGCCTACCTGCTCTGGAACGGCCAGCTCCCCACGGGCGTGCAGCTGCGAGAGCTGCAAGGTCAACTCTCCTGTTGCAGGGATCTGCCCCACGGCGTCGTAAGAATGATCATCGACTTCCCCGAGACGGCCGAGCCGATGATGGTCCTCCGCACTGCCGTCTCGGCGCTCTCCATGTTTGACCCCGGAGGCACCGAGCACCATCACGACATGGATCTCAGCAGGGCCATATTGCTCACGTCCAGGGTCCCGACTATCATCGCCGCTCACCACAGGGCTCGCCAGAAGCTGGATCCCATTCCGCCGAAGCATAGCCTCGGCACGGCGTCCAATTTCCTGTATATGCTGACCGGAGTAGTGCCATCGGATCACATGTCCAGCACCCTGGACAAGTGCCTCATTCTCCACGCGGACCACGAGCTGAACGCTTCGACCTTTGCGGGTCGTGTCGCTGCGGCAACCCTGTCTGACCTCTACTCATCGGTGACTGCCGCCATTGGAACCCTGGCCGGGCCTTTGCATGGGGGAGCCAATGAACAGGTAATGAACATGCTGCGCCGCATAGGTGACCCTGCCAAGGCAGAGGAGTACGTGGCCAACCTTCTGGCGGAGGGAGACAAGGTCCCGGGCTTCGGCCATCGGGTTTACAGAACGCAGGATCCGAGAGCCTTCGAGCTAAAGAAGATGGCCGAGGCCATGGGCAGGGAGACCGGCGAGACCCGCTGGTACGAGATGTCCCAGAGGATCGAGCAGTTCATGATGCTCGAGAAGGGCATCAATGCCAACGTCGACTTCTACTCCGCCTCGGTCTACTACGGCATGGGGATCCCGGTGGACATCTTCACGCCGGTCTTTGCCGTGAGCCGTATAGCTGGATGGACAGCGCATATCCTGGAGCAGTACGAGAACAACCGGCTGATCAGGCCCAGGGCCGATTACACCGGGCTGAGGAACGTCCCCTACGTCCCGATCGAGAACCGGGCAGGGGTCGACGTGCAGGGCGGCCCCCGAGTCATGGATGAGGTCTCAAAGGTATAGGCCGGAGAACGGCCACTACCGGTGACCTCTACGATGACGAAGCGGGGGCGGCCGATCATCAGGCCACCTGGGTCAACCCTCTGGGACCCAGCAGCCTGGTGATCTCTTCGCCGGTAAGGGTCTCCCTCTCCGACAGTAACGTGGAGATCTGAACCAACTGGTCGCGATGTGCGGTCAGCACTTCGGAGGCCCGCTTATGGGCCTCATCTATCATGCGCCGCACCTCCAGATCCACGAGCGAAGCGGTCTCCTCGCTGTAGTTCCGCTGCTCCATGTAGTCGGTGCCCATGTAGTCCACGACGCCATTGGAGCCCAGGTTCACGGTGCCGATCCTCTCGCTCATCCCGTACACCGTAATCATCTTCCTGGCAATATCAGTGGCCTGCACAAGATCGTTGCTGGGTCCCGTGGTTGACTCGCCGAAGATCATCTCCTCTGCAGCCAGCCCGCCCATGGCGAAGGCAAGCATCTCCGACATCTGGGATCGGGTCCAGAGGTGTCGCTCCTCCGAGGGCAGCAGCCGCGTGTGGCCACCCGATTGCCCCCTGGCGATGATGGTCACCTTGTGAATTGGGTCTAAGTGGGGCATGTAGTAGGCAACCAGGGTGTGCCCCACCTCGTGGTAGGCGGTGATGCTCTTCTCCTCATCGCTGATCAGCCTACCCTTACGTTGAGGTCCGGCGATCACACGATCCACGGCCTCCTCCAGATCGCTATTTGAGATCGTGGTCTCATTGTGCCTGGCAGCCAGGATCGCGGCCTCATTCAGCAGATTCTCGAGATCGGCACCCGAGAAGCCCGGCGTCTGGCGAGCCATCCTCTCCAAATCGACGTCGTCGCCCAGCGGCTTGCCCCGGGCGTGGACCCTCAGGATATCCCCCCTGCCCGCCACATCCGGGCTGTCCAGGGTCACCCGCCTGTCGAAGCGGCCGGGCCGGAGAAGGGCAGAGTCCAGAATGTCGGGCCTGTTGGTAGCAGCCAGCACCACAATCCCGATGTTCTTGTCGAAGCCGTCCATCTCCACCAGGATCTGGTTGAGGGTCTGTTCCCGCTCATCGTTCCCGCCGCCCATCCCCCTGCCGCGCTGGCGCCCAACAGCATCGATCTCGTCGATAAAGACAATGCAGGGAGAGTTCTTCTTGGCCTCTTCGAACAGATCGCGGACTCGGGACGCTCCAACCCCCACGAAGAGTTCCACGAACTCCGACCCGCTGATGTGGAAGAAGGGCACGGAGGCCTCGCCGGCCACGGCCCGCGCCATCAGCGTCTTCCCCATACCCGGCGGACCTACCAGCAGCACCCCTTTGGGGATGCGCGCGCCGACCGCGCTGAACTTCTGAGGGGATCGAAGAAACTCCACAACTTCCTGCAGCTCCTCCTTCGCCTCGTCCACCCCCGCCACATCGGTGAAGTGCACCGCGGGCTGATCCGCGGAAATCTTCCGTGCACGGCTCTTACCAAAGGAGAGAACATTGCCGTTGCCCGGCTGTGAATTCCCTTTGCGCATGAACACAACCATCATCAGCCCCAGGAAAAGGAGCGGAAGCAGCCAAATTGATGAACTGAGCCAACCCAAGTCGGCCTGCCCCTTCACCTGCAGATCGATCCTGGACAACTGCTCCTCGGTGACGCCGAAGTTCCGGAGCGACTGAGTGAGCCCAGTATCGGGCTCCCTCCGTGACTTTACGGCGGTGCCATTGGTGAGCGTGACGTCAAGACTGTTGCCGTCTTCCACAATTCTGGTGATCTGCCCTGCCTTTGCATAAGCCGCCACCTGGCTGAAGGTGATGTCGGTGGCAGCCTCAGCAGGCTGAGTCTGTCGATTGGACAGGCCGAGTAAGGCGAACACCACCAGGGCAGCCACCACGAAAAGCCCGATTGTGCGCCGCGACTTCCTTTGCCCTTCCCCCACGTCTCTCAAGCTTCCCCACCTTCCTGGCTCCGGTCATCCGTGACCTTTTGCCTGTCCCACATCAGCACAGCCATCACGCCCGGTTGGCGGGTGCAATGGCCCGGTCCAGGCTCCCGCGGTCGCTAGTCCCATGAATCGATAGACGCACGAACCCGATCTTAGTATCTTTGCAATATCAATACCACAACAATGCACGTCTCATGCCTTCCTCGGCATCCTGGAGCATGGTTCACGACAGGGGTGGCAGGTGTAGCGTCGGGGCTCGTCCCCGACGCTACAGACTCACACTGTTACTCTATCTACCCCCTCTCCTGAACCATGCCCGTCCTGGTTGTGTGCCGGTCAGGCAGCGCCAGCAACGCATCCAGCGCCTCCTCGGTCGCACTGAGTGGCGTTTCATGTGACCGGCTAACTTGCTGAGGGGCTTATCCGGGCTGACGCGACAGACCGCCGAGGTCATGATCTCGGAATGTGCACGGATACTAACGTCTCACGCGACCTGGGAAGGCGGCCAGCAACGCTGCCTCGGTGGCAAACCAGATCCGGTTCTGCTCTGCCCAGCTTTTCCAGTAGCTGCTGTCACGGGACGTGTAGTAGTTGGTGCGCGAGGATACGCTGGTCACCCACTCGCCTGCCGGGCTGGGGCTGATTGTCCCCCCGGTGAAGGATCGGGGTGTGGGAGGGGTTGTGGGGGATGGGCGCGCCGTGGCAGAGGGCTTAGCCGTAGGGGATGACGGAGAGGGCAAGTGGCGGGGAGTCGGCGTCGGCACTACCGTGGGGGGTGGAGATGCCTGGGGTATCCGTGCCGTGGCGGAAGGAATTACGCCCGCTGGATACTCGGATCCGCGCGAAGGGGCTGCGATAATCTGGACGGTTGCCGCGGGCTCCACGTTTGGGCCAGGGGAAGGCAGGCTGGTTCCCTGCGTCCCCGCCGTTCCCTGCATCCGCTCAATTGATTCTGACAGTGACGCTTCCCACGGGAAGCGCTCATCGTTTCCCCTTTCCTGCAGCCCGAGAGGGCCGTTGACCCAGCTTCGCCACCCGTTGGTGAAGGCGGTCCAGTTGTCCGCCTTGCGCCACACCATGAGCCCGGTCGTGGTCAACTCCAGGGCGTCGCCGTTGGCGGGGTTGTGCCGCTCCTCCTCCAACGGCTCTCCGGCGAGCGTGGGGACCTGGTCGGCGAGAAGCTTGAAGCCAAGGCGGAATTCGGGCGCAGTGCCGGCAAGGGGAACAAGCGGAGCCAGTGCAAGCATCGCCAGAGCAACCAGAGCCGCGGGAACTCCGGCTAACATCTTCCCATACCTCAACTGCCTCCGGTGCCCTGCCTGCCGGGCGCCGGATCACAGGAGCTGGGACCTCAGACGTAGAATAGGCCTGGGTCCCCGCCCTCGCACCACAATCCTGCCTGGATACAAACTGGTCCGGCACTAGATTCCACTTGGCCGCCAGCCGGATCGTACAGCAGATCGAGAGCCTCTGACGTCTTGGAAGTGCCCTACCGGACAGACTGAGCGGTTTGATCCCTACTTGAGGAGGAACTGACTCTTGAGCGCGAGCAACTGCTCGCTGGACAGGTCCTTTAGATCATTTCGGGTCATCAGGTGCGCCAGAACGGGGCTGGACGCGCCACCGAAGATTCGGTCGATCACGTCGTCGATCAGTCGCCCGCCCAACTCTCCCCGAGCCATGACCGGCGAGTAGACGTAGACCTCACCACCGGAGTCACGGAGTAGGATTCCCCTATCGCTCAGCCGTCGGAGCACCGTCAACACCGTGGACTGCCCCAACCGCTTCCGCTCCCGCATCTTCTCGAAGATCTCCCTGGAGGTAGCCTGGCCCATCTCCCAGATGACGTCCAGAACCTCCATCTCGAGAGGCCCAAGGCCCTTCGCCAGGGTCGCGCCGATTGGCTTCGCGACCCCCAAGCCTTCCGCTGCCAACTGTCTGCCCTCCTTGCCAGCGATATTTTGCTTGATTGCCCGTACAGCTACTCCAACGTGTACACTGATAAACCTACGCCACAGTATAGCCAGCGACAGCATCAGAGTAAAGCCTTTTCAACAACTTCATGGCTTGCCGCGTGCTAATATTACACCGCCACGTGGCTGGAAAACCAGTTGGCACAGGCCCGAGCCGCCGCTGGATCTACGCCACGATAGGTTCAAGCTAGAAGGGAGCCGCAAGATGCCAGAAGGAGAGTTGCGCCGCAAGGACAGGGAGACCTCCCGCACCGACGTTCAGGACTGTCTGGATAGGGCCCTGGTGGGCAGGGTGGGCACGGTGGGGCCCGATGGGGGACCCTATGTGGTGCCGATGAACTTCGTCTTCGAACCCCCAAGTAAGAGGGTGTACCTCCACTGCGCCAACACGGGGCACCTCCTGGACAACCTGGCCGGCAACGACAGAGTGTGCTTCGAGGTGGACGAGCCAGGGGAACTGTTGGCCACCGGCCCGGCGGGTTGCGACACGTCCCAGGCGTTCCAGAGTGTCATCTGCTTTGGCAGGGCCCACATCGTCACCGGCAGCACCGAGCGGGACGACGCGCTTCGGATCTTCGTCCAGAAGTACGTGGACCGCCTGATGCCCAACCGGGTCTACGATCCTGAGATGAAGGCACTGGACGAAACCACGGTTATCGCCATCGACGTCGAGCGGATGACCGGCAAGCGGCGACCGTCCAATTAGGGAGTGGCGATGATCCTGAAGCTGCACATACAGCCTGGATCCTCCCGGGACGAGATGGCCGGGTGGGATGGCGATACCCTGCGCGTGCGCCTGCGCGCCAGAGCCGTCGAGGGGAAGGCGAACCGGGCGCTGCTTGAGTTCCTGGCAGACAGGCTTGGCCTCCGCCCGCGACAGGTAGAACTGATCAAGGGTGAGAGATCCAGGGAGAAGTTGGTGGAGGTGGAGCTTCCATCGCTGGAAGAGGTTGCGGCCCGTCTTGGCTCCGGCTGAAACCCTACATAGTTCCATGAAGTGGGGGCTTCAGCAGGAACCGCTTGCCCGCGACCACCTGACCAGAATTCGCCCACGCATTTGACGGGGCACAAGCGTGACGGCACACTCGCTACCGCCACATGCCCTAAGATTCGGGAAGGCCGCAGACATGTCCGGGCGGGACACCGCCCGACGTTTGCTCAGTAGGCCACCATCGCCTGCAAAATCAGATTCTGCATGAAGCTGAGCAACAGGATCGCCACAATAGGCGATATGTCCAGCATGCCGATCATCGGGATCACCCGACGCATCGGCCCTAGGATCGGCTCCGTTATCTCATACAACAGCCGAATGATGGGGTTGCTTGGGCCCAGGTTGAACCAGGAAAGCAGCGCTCGCCCCACGATGGCGTAGATCAGAATAGTAAACAGTAGGTCCACGAAGCGCACAAAATAGACTAGCACTATTCCTCCTGGGGCCAGCTCACGGTTCTACCCGCCGGAGCGCTCTCCGAAAATGGCCCGTCCAATTCTCACGATTGTGGCCCCCTCCTCTATCGCCATGGCATAGTCATCGCTCATGCCCATCGATAGGTGGCGCCACTCCACGGTCGGGTAGCCTGCCGCCAACCTGTCACGCAGCAGACTCAACTGCCTAAAGACCCCCCTGATCCCATCCGGATCGAGCCCCATCGGAGCGACGGTCATCAGCCCCCCAACGGCCAAATGTGGTAGCGCGATCAACTCGCCTATGGCACTCTGCAATTCCTCTGGAGAGAACCCCGAGCGCTGCGGCTCCCTGCTGAAGTCCACTTCTAGCAGTACCGCCGGCCTCCTGCCGGCAGCCGCGGCATCGGCGTCCAGCAAACGGGCCAGCCTAACGCTATCCACAGATTGGATTATATCAAACAGATCGACGGCCGGCTTCACCTTATT
>Ga0209429_10000758_pt1 | contig 21037 bp, 20 predicted proteins | sample BarGraNGADG00212_3_FD_184493 | JGI IMG/M metagenome (GOLD analysis project Ga0209429, IMG submission 184493) | Arctic peat soil microbial communities from Barrow, Alaska - Barrow Graham LP Ref core NGADG0004-212 (SPAdes) (version 2) | ecosystem: Environmental > Terrestrial > Soil > Wetlands >...
CGTACAAAGGGCGCTGGCCGAACTGAGGCGGGTGCTGAAGCCGGAGGGAATCCTCTCCCTGAGCGAGTGGATCGTCGATCCCGACTACCCACGCCGCTCCACGGAGACCGAGTGGGCGGAACGGGTGGGCTTCCAGCCCGTGGAAAGCCGGGGCAACTTTTTCTGGTACACCCTCAACTTCCGGCCGGCTTAGCCATTTCCCGCTGCCCGCGACGGTGAATCGAGGCAAGTGCCGCACTCTCTGTTGAGCGTAGTAACCCATGCCTTGTGCACCTTGATCTGTGGAGCCGAGACCTGGACTGAGATTGCCGAGTTCGGCGAGGCCATGGAGGATTGGTTTGCCGACTGCCTGGACCTGCCCCGTGGCATTCCCTCCCACGACACCTTCAACCGAAGACGATCCAGCGATCAAGAACGGGATCATGAGGACGGAATTCTATCCGATGCGCGCAACGCTGCCCAGCAGATAGTGGTTCTGGATTAGGAGGCATTGGTTGTGGGCGGACCCTCAACCCTGGGCCGATCGTAGCGGCTATGATTGCGGCTTACCGCGGACGTTCTCCTCGAAGTAGAGGCCCCAGTTGGGCCGGCTGCCGTCGATGTCGGTGAAGCCATACTCCTCCGCCATCTTCCAGCTGCTGAGCGCGCTGCCGGACTTTTGCATGATCGTGGGATCCGCAGCCAGGGCGGCCACGGCCCGGCCGATGTAGTAGGGGGTTTCGGAGGCGATGAAGTGGGGGTCCTGTTTTGCCCCGTCTCGCCAGTTCGCCTCGGTGACCCCGAAGTGGTCCAGCATCGCCTCCGACCTCAGGAAGCCGGGGGTGAGCGCCACCGCGGCAACGTTGTGAGGCCTCAGATCCTCGGCCATGGCTAGGGCCAACCGGATGGCGGAGGACTTGGCGAGGTCGTAGAAGAGGTTGCCTCGGTAGCCCGAGGTGTCGCCGTCGGTGATCTCGACGATCAGCCCATGGCCGGCCGGGACCATTAGCGGCGCGGCGTGGTAGCTGGTGATGATGTGTGAGAGAACGGCCCGACGCTGCATGAGGAGCCCGTTCTGCAGCGATTGCTCCCAGAACGGCTTGCCCCACTCGGAGAGTTCGTCGCCGCCCCAGACGTCGTTGACCAGAAGGTCCAGCCGGCCCTGTTCGCCCTTGATCCGCCCGATGAGAGCCGCTACCTGCTCCTCAACCGTGTGGTCCACCTGGACGGCGATCCCCACCCCACCCAGGTGGTCCACCATCTCGGCGGTCTCCTCGATGGTCTCCGGGCGGTTCCCAGTGGCCGGCTTGCCATGCACGCTGCGGCCGGTGCAAAAGACCGTGGCGCCGGCCTCCCCCAGCATGCAGGCGATGCCGCGCCCCGCCCCGCGGGTCGCCCCCGCGACCAGGCATATGCAGCCCTTCAACGGTAGCACGATCTACCTCCGGTTTCGGTGTCTGCGTGCCGTGGGCGAGACGCCCGAGCTTCCAGGAGGTCGCCCGCCCACGGCTAGCGCCGGGGGATCTTGAACTCGCAGGGGGTGCCGACCTGGCAGAGGCCGCAACCGGCGTAGGCGCCGATGTAGCCCGGCTTCTTCACCCAGTCCGCCTGCGTCAAGAACAGGAACTCCCGGCACTTCAACTTGTCGTGCCCCTTGGGACCAATGGCCCCCGCCGGGCAGCGCTGGATGCATTCACCACATTTCCCACCATTGAAGTTGAGGCAGTTCTCCAAATGGTGGCTGTAGGGCCTGCGGCTGGGGACGAATGCGGTTCCCACGACCACGCTGCCGCAGCGATGGGCTATCCCCCTGCTGGTGATCAGGCCGTCAGAGAGGCTGAAGGTGCCGTGGCCCGCGGCGTAGGCAATGTGCCGCTCGGACCATGTGGAGGCCGGCGCCCGGGGGCCCTCATAGTAAACCGTGAACAGATCGGTGATGACCGGGGCCACGGCCGCGTAGCCCTTTTCCCGCAACAGTGCAACTGCGTGGCGCCGAAGGCCGTCGTTGAAATCCTCGCCCTGGAACCTGGTGTTGTTCCATCGCCGGGACGGTCCCTCGTTCATCTCGCGATTGCTCGCCCTGGTATCCGCCGCGATGGGCAGCACCCAGGACACGACCCCGACTCTGGGGAACTCCCGCGGCCCGGAGCCGCCGTCCGTCCCGAAGGAGGCTGCCAGCGCCTCCCGAGGGGTGAACTGGAACTCGCCCACCACCTGTTTGTACTGCTGGAATAGCGGGTCGTCGCCGTCGGCGAAGCCTACCAGCGGCGCCTCGAAGATTGGGGTCCCGTCGATATCCCTCAGCCTGTTCAGCGGCGACTCGGCCACATATCGCTCGATGGCGTCGACCAGGAACTGCTGCAGCGGACCGGCATCTTCTTGATGCTGCATCTCTTCCATCCTTCGCTCATGCCTCAGGGTTGTCCTCTGTCCGGGCGCAACACCAGTTGCCAGACGGGTCTGCTCCGATTATCTCGCAATCGTGGCCTTCTGGCTACCAATGGGGCCGAGACCGGGTGATGGGGTGACGGGACGACGCACTGCCTCTTGACAGTAGTTGACGATAGATGTAATCTGTCTCGGTCAGTGAAACGTATCATCGAAACGTATCGCCGGACCTTCTCACTGGGGGCTGCCCGTGACCACCACCCGCGACGTCGCCCGCCGCGCCGGTGTCTCGGTGGGCACCGTTTCCGCCGTCCTCAATAGAAACAAGTTCGTCAGCGACGAGTTGGGTCTCCGCGTCCAGCAGGCCATCGAGGAGTTGGGCTATCGCCCTAATCTGGTGGCTCGCAGCCTGAAGTCTGGCCGCACCAGGGCCATTGGCATCATCATCCCCAACATCCGCGACCCTTACTGGGCGGAGATTGTCGCCGGCATCGAAGGCGTTGCGCGCTCCGAGGGCTACAGCATCCTGCTGTTCGACACGGAGGAGGATCCCGAACAGGAGGAGCGGAGCCTACAGATCGTGTCGCAGATGAAGGCAGATGGCGTCGTCCTCGTCCCCACCGGCGATCCGGAGGAGAGCGGGCGGCGGGTAGCCTCCCTGCTTCTGGATGGGGTCTCGGCGGTGCTGCTCTCTCGACAACTCCCTGGCGTCGACCTGGATGCCATCCTCGGCGACAACGAACAGGCCAGCTACCTGGCCACTCGCCACCTGCTTCACCTGGGCTACCAACGAGTGGCCATCCTCGTCTATCCGGCTAGTACCAGCAGCGGCGAGGCCAAGCTGGGCGGCTACCAGCGGGCCCACACCGAAGCCGGATGCACCATCGACCCTCAATTGATCCGCTTTGGGGGACGGCCGTTGGAGGGAAGCGGGCGGCGGGAGATGGAGTGTTTTCTGACGCTCCCCGGGGGTAAGCCCGATGCCATCCTGGCCTGCACTCATCTGCTGGTCATGGGGATCTTGCAGTGCGTCAAGGACCACGGCCTGCGTATTCCGGAGGATCTTGGGCTGGTCGGGTTCGATGACTACCCCTGGAGCCCCCACATGCAGCCCCCCCTTACCGTGGTTCGGCAGCCCCGTGACCAGATGGGGGTGATGGCCGCGAGACGGCTGCTGCAGAGAATTCGTGGAGAGATTCTGGGACCCGGCGAGCAGCTTCGCATGCCTACCGACCTTATAGTGCGGGAGTCTTGCGGCTGTCTCCTGAGACGCCCCACCCGTGGGGAGGTCGCGCCGCATGTGGTGACCGGGCCGCTGTCCGCCGGTCGCTGCATCGACGGGGAGTGAGGAACGATGTAAAAGGTAGGGATCCCCCTTTTTGGCGACTCTCGGCTGCCCGCACAGTAGTCCAGCGGGTGAAAGACCCAATCTGGTTGCCTTTCTTCTGCCCAGACGTCCGTTAGCTTTCCGCCACATCTGCGAAGAGAGCCTGGGCAGGCCGCGGGGCTTGGTTCCGCGGAAGGGCCGCACTCCTGAATATCCGGATCTTGGCTGGATTCGGCCTGCTTGAGGGAGGAGGCAATATCAGTGAAAGTCACTCGAAGGCAATTCTGTCTCGGCGCCCTGGCGGCAGCTTCCACTACCCTGCTCACGGGATGCCCATCCCCCGCGAGCCCCGACACGAAACCCTCGGCCCCCGGCGCTCCGGCTCCGACCAGCGCACAGGCAGCCGCTCAGTCCGCTGCCGGCGTGCCCGCTACGTCCGGTGAGCCGATCACCATCAGCATCATCGACGTCGGTGGCGACCTGAACTCCACCAAGGACATCATCGAGAACTTCAAGAAGAAGTTCCCCGAGAAGGTCAAGGAGATCAAGTACCAGACGGGGACCGCTCCCGAGCTACCCGCGAAGATCAAGATCCAGCAGGACGCCGGCAAGCTGGACACCAATCTCCTGCTCCATGGCCAGGATGCCGGGGCCTTCCTGCGGGACCAGAAGCTGCTGCTGAAGATCCTGCCCGATCTCGAGAAGCGGCTCCCCTTGGACAAGTTCAATCAGCCGGCCAAGTACCTGCTGGAAGAGGGCGAGGGCTTCAGCGTCCCGCCTGTAGTCTCCTTCGGCGGTCCCCTGTTCGTCTACAACCCCAACAAGGTGAAGGAGCCGCCCAAGTCGGTAGACGAGTTCAAGGCGTGGTGCAAGGCTAACCCCGGCAAGTTCCAGTACGCCCGCCCGGCCAACAGTGGCCCCGGGCGATCGATACTGCAGGGTACTCCCTTCTTCCTCAAAGACAAGGATCCTAAGGATCCCATCAACGGTTGGGAGAAGAGCTGGGCCTTCCTGAAGGAGATCGGCCGAACGGTGGAGTACTACCCTACCCGCACGGCCCAGACGATGAAGGAGTTCGGCGAGGGGATCCGATGGATGATGGCCAGCATCATGGAATGGGAGATGAACCCCCGTGCCATCGGCACTATTCCCATGGATAGCCAGATCTTCTTCCTGCCGGACACCACCTGGGTGATTGACGGCCACATGTGGTCAATCCCGAAGGGGGTTTCGGACCGCGAGAAGGACGTGCTCTATGACTTGATCGAGTTCATGCTCCAGCCGGAGCAGCAGGCCTACACCTACAAAGCCTTCATCGGGCCCGTGGTTACCAACACCTCCGTCGACCTGGCTCCCAAGGAGATCCAGGATGTGGTCACGAAGGTGTGGCGCCCCGAGTACGCCAAGTGGACCAAGGAGATGCCGAACACTCCGACTCTTCCGACCAAGCAGTTGGTCGATGCCATGGACAAGTGGGACCGCGAAGTCGGCGCCGACCAGGTGAAGACCTTCAACTAGAGGGTGGGGCCATTTACCGGAGAACCGACGGCAGGCTTCGCCAGGGATTCGGAGGAACTCCAGGGGCCCAAAGAGACTGGCAATCCCGGCAGTTCCCCCGAATTCCCCCGGCGGGCTCAGCCTGCTTTGCGGTGAGTTCCCCGTCATAACACTGACGGAAGGAGATTCACTGTGACCGAGCCTGTTCGCCACATAAAGATGTGGGTGACCAAGCGGTTTGGCCACAAGACGGTGCTGGATAACTTCAACCTCGAGGTCCAGGGCAACGAGTTCGTCACCTTCCTGGGTCCCAGTGGGTCGGGGAAGTCCACGGCGCTGAACTGCATCGCCGGCCTGATCCCCCTCACTGAAGGGGAGATCTGGGTGAACGAGCGTCGGCTCGACACCCTGCCCCCGGAGAGGCGGGGCCTGGGCATGGTGTTCCAGAACTACGCCCTTTTCCCCCACATCACCGTCTTCAAGAACATCGCCTTTGGGCTGGAACTTCGCCACGTTCCCGACAAGGAGATCCGCCAGCGAGTTGCCGAGATGATCTGTCTGGTGCAGTTGGATGGGTTCGAGGACCGTTACCCCAGCCAGCTCTCCGGCGGCCAGCAGCAGCGGGTTGCCATCGCCAGGGCCCTGGTGGTGCGTCCCTCGCTTCTGTTGCTGGATGAGCCCCTCTCCAATCTAGACGCCAAGCTGCGCGTCGAGATGCGGGGCGAGATCAAGCGGTTCCACGAGGAGCTGGGACTGACCTCGGTCTACGTGACACACGACCAGAGCGAGGCCCTATCCCTCTCCGATCGCATCGTTCTGTTGAATAACGGGATCACCCAGCAGGTGGGCTCGCCTAAGCAGCTGTTCAACGAGCCCGCGAACCTGTTCGTGGCCGATTTCATGGGGTTCAAGAACTTCTTCCCCTGCCGCGTGTCCATGGCAGATGGAGCGGAGGGGACCGTCGTGGAGCGGAAGGGTCTGCGGCTGGCCGTGCAGAGTCACGCGAAGCCGTCCGTCGGCGCCGAGGTGACGGCGGCTATCCGCCCGGACGACGTTCAACTGGTCGCGCACTCGGAGGGCGTGGTCGGTGACGGTCCGGTGAACCGGTATCGTGGCGAGGTCAAACTAGCCGAGTACCTGGGAAAGGAGAGCGACCTGCAGGTGGATTGCGAGGGTGTCGGGAAGGTGACGGTACGCACCCCAGAGGAGGTGTCCGTGGGCGATTGGGTCGAGCTGTTCCTGGACCCTAAGAGGATCATCCTCCTGGAGTCCGGACCTCAGGCGGTGAGGTGAGCTATGGCTACGGCACAGGCTCAGCCATTGCCCGCTCGGTCGAAGCCCAAGTCGAAGGAGAGAAGCTACGACCTGTCGGTCCTGGCGCTGTTGCTGCCGGCGACCCTCGTTGTGGTCGTCCTCTTCGTCTATCCCTTCGTGTACGGCCTGATGCTCAGCTTCATGCCGCAGGAGGGGGGCATATCCATCTCCAACTACGTCAAGTTCCTACAGGATCCCTACCAGCGGGAGTCCCTGTTCAACACCCTGCGGCTGGCGGTCCCAAATACCCTGGTCGTCCTCTTCACGGCTGTGCCGGCCGCCTACGTGATGCGCAGGGGGATGTGGGGTGAGAGCTTGATCACGACTCTCCTGATCCTGCCGATCAGTCTGGGGGCGGTTCTCACTTCCGAAGGGATCATCGGATACTTCGGCCCCGGCGGCTGGTTCAATCAGATCCTTGAGAGTCTAGGCATCATCAAGGAGCCGCTCCGGCTGACCCACAACTGGACCGGCGTGATGATCGCCATGTATTTCAAGCAGTTCGCCTTCTGCTTCCTGATGCTGTTGGGGTACGTCTCGGGCATCAACCCGAATATCGAGTACTCGGCTCGGGTCCTGGGGGCAAGCCCCTTGGAGGTGCTGCGTCGGGTGATGCTGCCCCTGATGGCGCCCGGCATCGCCATCGCCACCTGCCTGACCTTCGTGACCAACTTCAGCGTGTTCCCCTCCGCGATGCTGGTGGGCGAGCCGGCGGGTGCCACCAGGAGCATAGCCATCGCCGCGTACCAGATGGCCTTCGAGCACTACGACTTCTCCATGGCCACCTCCATCGCCATGATCATGGGCTTCGCGGAGTTGGCGGTAGTTGTGATGATCCTGGGCCTGCGGGAAAGGCTGTACAAGGGCTCAGCCATATCCGGTGCGAAGGGATAGGAGGTAACAATATGGAGTCGGTTCGACGTTCACCATGGTTCCTGGCCTTCTACCTCTTCGTGTTCGCCTTCACCCTGAACATCATGGGGATCGCCGGCAACGTCCTCGTCAGCTCCTTCGCGAAGAGCTGGTTCGGCGGGCCGTTGCCGGCTAGCTTCACCGCCGAGTGGTACCCATACAACTTCTCCTTCTATGGGCTGGGAGGGCTGATGGCCGTGACCTTCGAGGTGGTGATCGCCGTGATGGCACTCTCCCTTTCCATCGGCTTTCTGGCGGCTTACGCGCTGGCCAGGGTGGACTTCCCCGGGAAGAAGTACCTGACCGTGCTGTTCCTGCTGCCGGTGCTGTTGCCCCAGATAGCCTACGGTATTCCCCTTGCCACGGTGCTCTACCGATATGGGCTGGGGGGCACGGTGGCCGGGGTGATCCTGGCCAATGCCGTGCCGATGATCCCCTTTGCCATGTTCCTCCTGGTGCCCTTTATCGAGCAGATCGATCGAAACATGGAGTCGTCGGCGCGGGTTCTGGGAGCCTCCCGGTTGGCCATCATCCGCCGAGTGCTCCTCCCGCTCAGCGTGCCGGGGTTGCTCACCGCGGGCGTGCTGACCTTGACCTCGACGGTGGCCAACTTCGAACTGACCTTCCTCGTTTCGGGGGCCGGATCCCAGACCATCGTGGTGGCCCTCTACTACGCCATGTTCGCCGCGGGTATCCGACCCACCTATTCCGTGGATGCCATGGCAGTGATCTACATGGTGCTGGTGATGATACCTCTGGCAGTCGCGCTTCGCTTCGTGCGACCGACCCAGATGGTGTTTCGTATTGGCGAAAAATAGCGGAGGTAATGGATGTACGGCCATATCGGGAAGATTCTGCACGTGAACCTCTCCACCGGAAAGGTGGAAGAAGAGGGGTTGGATCCGGCCGAAGCCCGCAAGTACGTCGGGGGGCGGGGTATCGCGGCCAGTGTCCTTCTTAAGGAGTTGAAGCCGGGCGCGGATCCCCTGGACCCGGAGAACCGGTTGGTATTCCTGGCCGGGCCCCTCACCGGCACTAGCACACCGGGCACCACCCGGATCCAGCTCTTTGCCAAGTCTCCACTCACCGGAATCTGGGGACAGGCGAACGCGGCGGGCTCTTTTGGCCCGCAGCTCAAGCGGGCGGGTCTGGATGGCCTGGTAATCGAGGGAGCTTCTGAGAACCCGGTGTATCTCTGGATCCACGATGGGAGTGCGGAGCTCCGGGACGCCTCCGGTTTGTGGGGCAAGTCCACTGGTGAGACCGATGACCTTCTCCATGCGGAGCTGGGACCAGGCTGCACCGTTGCCTGCATCGGCCCAGCGGGCGAAAAGCTTTCCCGGATTGCCTGTGTACTGTCTGAGAAGCACAGGGCCTTCGGCCGCACCGGGTTGGGTGCCGTTATGGGCTCCAAGCGGCTGAAGGCGGTTGTCGTGGAGGGCGGCACAGCTGTGCCGGTGGCGAATCCGGAGAGGGTGAGGGAGATGGCTCGGGAGATCAATGTCGCCCTTCGCGATGATCCCTGGGCCCAGAACTGGGGCAAGTACGGCACTGCCCTGGGGGTGTCCGGGCTGAACGGCCAGGGAATACTGCCCACCAGGAACTTCCAACAGGGGGTCTTTGAGGGAAACGGTGGGATCTCCGGCGAGACGATGACCAACACCATCCTGAAGCAGCAGGGCCGCTGCGCCGGCTGCGGGCTCGGCTGCATCCGGATAGTGGAGGTCGGGGGTGAGGCATCTCCCTTCGGCCCCGTTCTGCCGGAGTATGGCGGACCGGAGTACGAGACCTTGGGCGCCTTCGGCTCCCTGTGCGGGGTGGACGACCTGCCGGCGGTGTCGGCGGCGAGCCAGATGTGCAACGCGTATGGCGTGGATACCATATCCGCGGGGGTTACTGTCGCCTGGGCGATGGAGTGCTTCGAGCGCGGGCTGCTAAGTAGCGGTGAGATGGATGGTCTGGAGCCCCGCTGGGGCAATGCTCGGGCGATGCTGGAGTTGCTCCAGAAGATCTGCACCCGCCAGGGGGTTGGCGACCAGTTGGCCGATGGTGTCAGGCGGGCGTCGGCCGCCTTCGGGAGGGGCACAGAAGCGTATGCCATGCAGGTAAAGGGCCTCGAATTGCCCCTCCACGAGCCGCGCGGCAAGAAGGGGCTGGGATTGGGCTATGCTGTGGGTGCTCGGGGGGCCGTCCACAGCGAGATGATCCACGACACCGCATTCGAGAAGCCAAACGCCGTGCCGGAGATAGGCATAACGGAGCCTATCAGCCGCTTCGAACTGGGCGGGCAGAAGCCGCTCCTGGTGAAGAAGGGCGATGATCTCCGCACCCTCATCGACCTGCTGGGTAGCTGTTTCTTCGTCTACGATCCCTGCCTCGCCCCGATCAAGCTGCCCATGACGGTTGAACTGGTGAATGCCGTTACCGGCTGGGCAACCGATGTGGATGAGTTGATGGTGGCGGCCGAGAGGGCCAACACCCTGGCCCGCCTATTCAACGTCCGGGAGGGAATTAGGGGCAAGGACGACGTGCTGCCGGCCCGCTTTGCCGAGGCGATGGCGGAGGGGGCCAGCGCCGGCCAGAGGATCACGGCTGAGGACCTGGCTGCCGCCAAGTCTGAGTTCTACCGGGTCTCCGGCTGGTCACCCGACGGGGTTCCCACCCCCGGCCGGCTTCGGGAACTGGGACTGGACCATCTGATCCCTATCGTGGTAAAAACGTAAGACTAGAAGAGCGTCGATCCCACGACGGATGAGGGGCTGCCTCGGGTGGTGATCGAGGCAGCCCCTCTTTTGCTCGAATTCCCCACCGCAGAAAGAACGGAGGAGAGGAGATCCCATGCGTCCCAACAAGGTCAAGGAGCTCTGGCGGGCCGGCAAGCCCGTCACAACCGGCTGGTGCAGCACCCCCGATCTTTACACCACCGAGGTCATGGTTCGGGCCGGCTTCGATGCCCTGATCCTGGACATGCAGCACGGTATGGCCATCGGCCCCGATCGTGCCGCGATTTGGCTGCAGATCGTCGGCCAGACCGATACCACTCCCATCGTCCGGGTCCCCTGGAACGAGCCTGCCTTCATCCAGTGGGTCCTGGATGCGGGAGCGATGGGGGTGATCATCCCCATGGTCAACAGCGTCGAGGATGCCAAGAAGGCAATCGGCGCCTGCCGCTATCCACCGATTGGATACCGGAGCAACGGTCCCAACCGCACCCGCTACGTCAACGGTGCCGACTACTTCAACCACGCCAATGACGAGGTGATCTGCCTCCCGATGATGGAGACGGTGGAGGGGGTGGAGGCGATCGAGGAGATCGCCAAGATGCCCGGCTGTGACGGCTTCTACGTCGGCCCGACCGACCTGGGCATCTCCATGGGGTTGAAGCCGGAACTGGACTGCAAGGACCCCAAGCATGCTGTGCTGGTCCAGAGGGTGATCGACGTGACCAAGGCCCATGGCCTGAACGTCGGCATCCACGTGACCGGTCCCGAAGAGGGGATGCGCAGATGGAAGCAGGGCTTCAACCTGAACCCCATCGCCAACGACATCTGGCTGCTCACCGCGGGGGCAACCAAGAACGTCTCTGATTTCAAGAATGGTCTCGGCCTATAGGCCTCCAGGGCGCGATCACGCTTAACCGGAAATACAACCACGAAACACACGAAAGAAACAAAGAAGGCTTTGGGCTATTTCGTGTGTTTCGTGGTTTTGCGTCCCCGTATCCTCGTGTATCTCTGTATCTCGTGGCTCGGTCCTCACGACCGGTGGTATACTGCGTGAGCCGCTACAATTGTCCTCACCCACTTCGCGCCCCAGGCGGTTCAGGAGGAAACGGTGCTCAATCCTTCCCAGATCGAAGAGATCGCCCAGCAGCTATTCAACGCCGAGAAGTCCGGTCGCCAGCTTCCCCAGATCGTCAGATCCTTCCCCGAAATGACCCTGGACGACGGCTACGCCGCCCAGTTGGCGTTGATCAAGCGCCGCCATGAGGGGGGCCGGGTGGTGGTCGGCAAGAAAGTCGCCCTCACCAACGCGGCTGTGCAGAAGCTGTTCGGCGTCACCGAGCCGATCTTCGGCCACCTGATGAGCGACATGTTTTCCCGGGAGGGGGAGCCCATCCCATTCTCGGAGTTGATGCAGCCGAAGATCGAGCCGGAGATCGCGTTCCTGATGAAGCGAGATCTGGTGGGGCCCGGCGTCACCGCCGGCCAGGTGCTGTTGGCCACCGAGGGTGTGATGCCGGCCCTGGAGATACCCTCCGCCCGAATCCTGGACTGGAAGTTCGCCGCGCCCGACATGGCGGCCGACAACGCATTCTCCTCCAGGGTTGTGCTCGGCGGGACCATCACGCCGATCATGGGGCTGGACCTTCGGCTGGTGGGCGTGATGCTGGAGAAGAACGGGACCCTGCTCTCCACGGGCGCCGGCGCATCCGCCATGGGCAATCCAGTGGACGCAGTGGCCTGGCTGGCCAATAAGTTGGGGGAGTACGGACAGGGGCTGAAGGCCGGCGACATCGTCATGCCGGGGGCGCTGGTGGTGGCTCCTGACGTGCATGCGGGCGACTTCTACAAGGCGACCTTCGACCGGCTGGGCTCCGTCTCCGCCCTCTTCGTCGAGTAGGGTCGAATGAACTCCGACCTGCCGGCCCCGGTTGGTCCCTCTGGACGGATGAGCCGGCAGTGGCTGATCATCACACTGTCCTTGTCCTTCGGCATATTTGTGGGGGGATTGGCCGCGGGTGGTGAGTTGGAGCGGCTGGCGATCGCGGGCGCGGAGTCGCTGCCGTTCATGGCGCTGGCACTCCTCGCCTATCTCGGCGCGGGGCGCCCGTGGGTCAGGGTGTTGGCGCTGCTATGGCTTCTGGCTATTCTGCTGGTCTACAGTCTGGCGAATGTCCTCTACGGGTACGCTCTTCTATTCCCGCCCCTCCCGGATGGGACCGAAACGGCGATCGATTCGGGTGCCGGCGCCTCCCTTCGCATGCTCGGGATCGTGGCAGGTGGTGCGCTGTCGCTGATGGTGGGGTTTGCCTGCCTTTTCCGGCCCGCCCGGCTGGCCTTCAGCCGGGTTCTGCCCATCGATCCCGACTCATTCGTCCATACCGTGGCGCTGGTGGCCGTGGTCGGCGTAACCCTGACCAGCTTTGTTCCCCTCCTGATGCTCTCCCAGCCGCCCCTGCTGGCGATGCAGGACCCACAAGGCGGGGGAACGGGCCCTTTGAGCATGGGACGCGACGCCTGGGGGATGTTGCGGGACGACCTGTACGGGCTGGTCTGGATGATCCCCGCCTCGGTGGTGGCGGTGGGGTTTGGGATCCGGAGGGATTTGCGCGCGGCGCTGGACCGACTCGGGTTGGTGCGTCCCACCTGGCGGCAGGTGGGCGTAGGTTTGGCGTTGGGGGTGGCCCTGGTCGCGGGCGCGAATCTCTTGGACATGGGAACACAGTGGCTGTGGGACACCATGGGTTGGCCGGTGACCAATCAGGTGGCGGTGGAGCGGCTGATGGGCTACACCCTCAGCCCGGTGGGGGCAGTGGTGGTGGGTGTCAGCGCAGGACTTGGGGAAGAGTTGGCCGTGCGGGGCGTGCTGCAGCCCCGATTGGGGTTACTGCTATCCAACCTCTTCTTCACCGGCCTCCACGCCCTTCAGTACAATTGGGATGCCCTGGTGACCGTCTTCGTCCTGGGGTTGGTGTTCGGCCTGGTCCGCAATCGGACCAACACCACCACCAGCGCCATTACTCACGGCAGCTACGACTTTTTGCTGACCATCGGCTCCGTGCTCCAGATACCTGGCTTCTGAGGATGGTGTTATGACTGATGGCCCAAACGGACCGGCAAAGGAGCCGCGGACCCCGGGCGTTCCCCATCCGCGCAACAGCCTGAACGACCTCACGGGCGAGGAGTGGCTCTACTTCACCAAATCGGTGATCACCACCGCCTTTCCGATGGAGCACGGCCACGCCCTGCGAAAAGCCCACGGCGCCAACAAGCCTCCGCAACTGATGAAGCTGCTGATCGATTTCTTCACCAAGGCCGGAGGCCGGGTGCTGGACCCCTTTGCCGGGGTCGGCGGCACCCTGATCGGCGCCGCCCTCTGCCAGCCTCCCAGGGAATGCGTGGGGATCGAGATCAACCCGAAGTGGATCGAGATCTACAGGCAGGTTGTGAAGGAGTCAAAGGGCGAGCTGTCGGATTACCCCGTCATCCAGGGCGATTGCATCGAGGAGCTGGCGCGGCTGGAGGAGGCATCCTTCGATTTCGTGGCCACCGATCCGCCGTACAACACCCACTTTGAGCGTACCATGTGCGATGGTCGGTACGACGAGAGCTTCGCAAACCGCCGAACGGACTACGATATGCGTTCCGAGGATCCGAGGGACCTGGCCAATATGGGTAGCTACGAGGCCTACCTGGACGGCATGGAGAGGGTCTTCGGGGCCTGTCTGCGGGTGCTGAAGCCGGGACGATACATGGCGGTTATCGTGCGCAATGCCTACCAGAAGGGGGAGTATCTATTCACCCACGCAGATCTGGCGCGGCGGGCGAAAGCAGCCGGCCTCATCCCCAAAGGGGAGAAGGTGTGGTACCAGGCGGGAACACGCCTGCGCCCCTACGGCTATCCCTATGGGTACGTGCCGAACATCTCTCACCAGAACATCGTGATCCTACAGCGGCCGCCCGCCAAGAAGCGGTAGGGCGGGATACGACCAGACGAACAGGATAGGCCGGATGGACAGGATATCGATCCGAATTCGTTCAGTCTATCCTGTCCATCCTGTCTAGTTCTTCATACCGCCCGCGGGCGAAACCTCCACGGTCCCTGCCTACTATGCGTTCGGTTCCTGTTCCGTTCGCTTTGCGATCTCCTCGATGACTTCCTGCCAGCTGCCCGGTATCTCGCCACCGAAGTGCTCGCGCAGGCCAAGGCCCGCGGCCCAGTGGAGCGTTTCGGCGGTGGCCCGGGTCATCCGGGCCTCCACGCCCACGTCCTGCATCGTCTCGATCACCATGTCCATCTCGTGGGCCCGGCGCGCGGCGTGGATCGCGCCGCCCCTGACCGAATGGGACACCCAGTCGGGGTAGAAGGGCTGCTTGCCAAGGGTCCCGGACACGCTCTCCATGACTGTATCGGTCACGTCCCAAGCCCTAGCCGCCAGCAGTGCCTCGAGGATCAATCCCTCGATGCCCTTCATCAGGATGCTTCTGAACATCTTGATGGCTGCAGCCCTTCCCGGCCGGTCTCCCGCTAGCTCCACCTTCATCCCGAAGGGCGTCACCATGTCTCGATAACGAGCTGCCTCTTTGCCGCTGACCAGGGTCGCGACGCGATGTCCATCCTGCGCCGGGGACCCCAGGATGGCAACGTCGACGAAGGAGGATCCCGTCGGTTCCAGTAGTTGCGATATCTTCTCTTTCACGGGTGGTGAAGCGGTGCCCAGGTCGGCGTAGATCTGTCCCGGCTTCAAGGCGGGGAGCGCCTCGGACGCGACATCGAAGGCCACCCCTCCCGGCACCATGGCCAGGATCATGTCGGCTCCAGCTACTGCCTCGACGATAGAGGGTAGCAGAGTGATGCCCTCCTCCCTCGCTCGTCGCTGGATCAACTCTCCAAATGGGGGCGTCTGATAACCCTTGTCGTAAGCAACCAGCTCGGCACCGCCGGCCTTCAGCCCTGCACCCAGGGATCTGCCGACCTCTCCAAACCCAATCAAGGCGACTCGTAGCGCCTGGTTCTGCACTGCCATGGGTGCGCTCCTTAAAATAGATCCTTGGCCGTAAGCACCGTTGTGCCTCGTCGGACGTCCACTGAGCAGCCGGGGCGCATGCACACCATGCGCTGGCCGCTAGCCTGCTGAGGGATGTCCTCTTTCAAGTCCAGAAGGTCGATGCAGGTCGCTTCGTCAATGATTATCATTGGGCACCTCTTCGTCGAGTGCGCTTTGGGTGGGCGCAATAGTACACCGCGTCGCCTGGTGATGCTACACTGCTGCCAGGAAGCCGGTGTCCCGGAGTGCGGGCGTCTCGCCCGCGGCCGCCGGCGCGAGCGCTCTGATCTGGAGCGGAGGGAGAGGAAGATGGAAGGCGACACACTCAGGATGTCGGGATCGATGCAGGATGCCCTGGCGAGGGTCGAGGTCGATGCCGTGGGCGTGGCCTCGGTGGCTGACATGAGGGAGGGATGGCTCCTGGATCAGATCCTGGCGCTGCTGCCCAGCGCTCGCTCGGCGGTTGCTCTGGCCATGGAGGTCTTCCCCGAGGTGCTGGATTTCTCCCATCCCGAGAAACTGATGGGAGAGGCTTCGACCGGGGACATGCTGGCTCCCCACATGGACTTCCTCAATAACCGGCTCACCAAGGCGGCATACGACCTAGCGGCGATCAGCCGCCGGGCAGGGTTCAAGACTCTGCCGCTGCCCGCCGCGGCCACGCCGACGGACAGCCGCTACCTCACGGCCGTGCTCTCGTACAAGCACGTCGCGCAGGCCGCGGGGCTGGGGACCATCGGACGGCACAGCCTCCTGGTTACCCCAGATTTCGGCCCCAGGGTCAGGCTGGCCTGTCTGCTCACTGAGGCGGAGTTTCGGCCCACCCCTCGATTGGCGGAAGGTCTGTGCGACGACTGCAACGAATGCATCGCCGGATGCCCAGCGCACGCTTTGAAGGAGCCCCAGGACGGCGAGCCCTACTCCATCAACAAGTACGCCTGCAACGCCTTCCGTGGGGGCTCGGGCTCCTGCTCGGAGTGCATGAGGGTGTGCCCTGCGGGCCGGTGAGAGAATGCTCGCGAGACCTCGCGGCACCCTGGGCCACGGCGCTCGGAACGCTCCTTCGTGGCGTTTAGGCCCGAGGCGGCGTGTCAGACAGGAGTTGTTCCGGGCACGCTCTAAAGTCCAGGGGCTGCCTCGGGCGGGCTCTCGCGTAGCGTGCGCAGTCGGCGAATGTCCGGCCAGGCGGCCGCGATGAAGAGCACGATCAGGATCGTGCAGACCCCTCCCCCGACGACCGACAGGATGGGGCCGAAGAGTTGAGCGGTCAAACCCGACTCGAAGCCACCGAGTTGATTCGAGATGCTGATGAAGAGGCTGTTGATCGCCTGAACGCGCCCGCGCATCTCGTTTGGCGTCCGGAGCAGCAGCAGCGTGCTGCGAACGACCACGCTGATGTTGTCCAGGCAGCCCAGGATGAACAGCACCAAGAGGGAGAGCCAGAAGGAGCTCGAGAGTCCGAAGAGGACGGTGGCGACACCGAAGCCGGCCACGGCCATCAGCAGGGTCGCGCCCGCCTTCTGCAGGGGAGGCCGGTGAGCGAGGTAGACTGCCATACATACCGCGCCGATCGACGGGGCGGCTCGCAACCACCCCAGGCCCGAAGGACCAACTTGAAGAATGTCCTTCGCGAAGATCGGCAGCAGCGTGGTGGCCCCTCCGAATAGGACGGCGAACAGGTCCAGGGTAATGGCGGCCAGGATGATCTGGGTGCGGAGCAAAAAGCGGATCCCCTCGCCGAGTGAGCGCAGCGTCGTGGGCTCTTTCCTCCGCGGGGTTGCATTCCCGCTCTCTCGTCGTCCTCTCACGAAGAACAGCAGAACCACAAAGATCGATGCGGCCAGCGCGTTCAGCAGGTAGACCAGGACCGGGCTGTTGAAGACGGCGATGATCACCCCGCCTAGGGCGGGCCCCCCCACGGCCGCCAACTGCCAGGAGCTGCTGCTCCAGGTCGCGGAGTTCTCGAATGCCTCCTCCGGCACGACCTCTACCGGCAGCGTTTTCGAGGCTGGGCCGTTAAACGCCGTCCCAGTCCCGATGACAAGCAAGCGGCCGTAGATCAGCAGGAGCGACCCGTTCCAGTAAGATAGTGCAGTCAATGCGAGCTACGCGGCCACTAGAACGAGCTGGGAGACGACGACGATCGTTTTTCGGTTGTACCGATCGGCAACGAAGCCGGCGACCAGGGAGAAGAGGAGTATGGGGATCACCTGGACCAGGCCGACGATGCCGAGAACTAGGGCCGAATTGGTACGCTCGTACAGCTCCCAGCCGATAGCCAGGGAGAGCATCTGACCGCCCAGGGAAGCGATTAAATTGCCGATCCAGGGTAGGCGAAAGTCGCGAAACCGCAATGCCCGGTAGGGGTCGTGGGGAGCCTGATCGTTCAACAGCCTCATTCCCAACTTGCCCGGATATCCCTCAAGAAAGGGTTAACCTCCCCCAAGTCCATGAGTTTACATCTTCCGAGTTCGTGAATCGAACCCGCGCATCGCGACATCGCGACAGCCGCCGTGACGCCCATCTCGGCAAAGTGCGGAACAACCTCGGCCATTCAGGGCCGGAGCCATCACCCAACGAGAAACTCCGCCCATGCTGCATACCTTGGGCGGAGTCATCATTATTGTCTGGCATAGGAAGGGCCTGACCCAAGTCGTCTACTTGGTGGTAAGCTCCCGTTCATGCATGGCGCGCTTGCCCCGCGAGGGACAGCCGTAGATCAAGCCGCGGAGCCAGGCGCGGACGATGACCGGCTGGTCGTGCAGCTGTCTCTTGATCAGCCGGGGCAGCGACTCCCCGTGGGAGTGATAGACCGCGGCTGCCGGGTCATAGACTATCAGGTACCCCATGTGCTGCATCTGGCGCGCCCAGTCGATATCTTCGGCGCCCGGCAAGTCCTCGTTGAATGGAAAAAGCTCCCAGAGGTCGCGGCGAGTGGCGCCGTTGGCGTTGGAGAAGCGGGCGCTGCCGGCCTGGAGGCGCGGCTCCTTGCTGGTGACTCCGGAGAGCTGCATGCCCAGCAACTCGAAGAAAGAGGCGTTATCCCTGGGTATGTGCCTCCCGTAGACACCGGCCACGGAGGGGGGGCCAAACCTCCGGACCAGGCTCCCCAGCCAGTCCGAGGTTTCGGGCGTGGCATGGGCGCTGAGGCTGGCCAACAGTTGGCCCTGGGAGTTGGCGACGCCCAGGTTTAGGGCGCGACCGTAGGTGAACTCCTTGGGGGCGATGGTGATGACCTTGGCCCCGTAATCATCGGCGATCTCGCGGGTTCTATCCGTCGAGCCCGAATCCACCACGATTACCTCGAAATCGCGGTAATGCTGGCCCTGCACTGCGGCGAGGGTCTCGCCGATGTACCTCGCCTCGTTCTTGGCCCTTATGACCACGGACACTCTAGGCACTGAAATCCACCTGCAACGAACGAAAATGCGGCGAGAGGTTTCTACTTGACCCGGGCTCCGTTGGGGATATCCTCCGCCACGGTTACCAGGACGGTCTTGTGCCCCTCGATGGAGGCGGCAAGGATCATCGCCTGAGACTCGATCCCCCGAACGATCCTTGGCTCGAGGTTGGCAACGACAACGACCCCTCGGCCCATCATCTCCTCTGGGCTGTAGTGCTGGGCGATTCCGGCCGTGGTGACCACCTTCCGCTCCCCGATGTCTATCTCGAGCTTCATGATCTTGGTAGCCCCAGGGATCGGCTCGGCGCTAACGACTGTGCCGACCCTCAGCTCTATCTTGGCGAAATCATCGATGGAAATCATTACTGGCTCCTGCGATTGTTGAAGAGAGGGGCTGGGGCGAGGCTCTATTGACGGCGGAGACACCGAACCGACCGAAGCAACGGGACTGCTCGTCGCCTTTCTCAAGTCCAGTGACAAGAGGGAAGCTCTGTCTGTTGGCGATCAATGCCAAATCAGCTTTTGATCGGTCGCCTCGGCCTGGAAGAACCCGCCCCCGGCCACTGTTACCGGCATAGCCCCTCCGGTCGACCATAATGCCCATGGATCCTAGTTCCCCCTTTTCGGCGACTTGCATCACCCCTCGCGTAGGTCTGTGCGGCGCCATTGCCGCATGGGGAAGCTGTTGCAGCCCATTATACATCAACATCCGCCACGAGCCTAGGTGGCTTGACGCCCTCTTGCCGGGCCGCTAAAGTGGAAGCATGAACGATCAGGGACTCCCCCAGTCTGCCGATCACACCGTTGCCGAAGCTCGATCTCGAGTTGAGGGGTGCCGGGCCGAGCTGCAGGCTCTGCTTGGCCATGCCAGCGCCGGATACCGGTCCACTCTGTTGGTCCTGGAGGGTCTGGCCTCTCGCTCCCCCGATGCCCCCGGGCAGCCGCTTGAAGCGCGAATCGAGGCGCTACGTCGCTCGCAGGAGCTGAACCAGATGGCGGCCGAGTATGACGGTGGGATAGGCCGGCTGAACGCCGCCACGGGCTGCCTGGACGAGGCGATAGAGGCGATTGAGGGCCGCATGGTCCAAAGGGACCGGGCAGACGAAACCCCGGAGCTAACGCTGGAGGCTGTGGCGATCCAGGCCCAGGAGGAGGAGCGCTACCGGCTGGCACGGGAGATCCACGACGGACCGGCCCAGATCCTGGCCAACGTGGCTCTTCAACTGGAGTACATCTCCAAGCTGTCCACCCGCGAGCCCGCGCGAGCAAAGGATGAGCTGGCCAACATCCAGAAGGACCTGCGCCTCGCCGTGGGGGAGGTGCGCCGCTTCATGTACGATCTGCGGCCACCCGCCCTGGCCCAGCAGGGGGTTGGCCCGGCTGTGGAGAGCCACTGCCAGCGGCTGGCCGAGCGCTTTGGAATGAAGATCGGGGTCCGGTGGGAGTCTACCCTGGTTCTCGCATCCCCCCACGATACCGCCGTGTTCCGGATCGTCCAGGAGGCGCTGCAGAACGTTGTGAAGCATGCACAGGCGACAGAGGTAGTGGTCCGGGCGGTGGACAGGGATGGGCTCGTTGAGGTCTCGGTCGCGGATAACGGCAAGGGGTTCGATGCCGGCCAGGTGCGGAAGCTCGATCCCAAACACTTCGGGCTGGCCGGCATGCGGGCTCGTGCCCAGCAGATAGGAGCGACCCTGGAGGTCACCTCCAACCAGGGCACCGGCACCACCATCTACCTGCGGGTCCCCGCCTCGGCCTAGCCGAATTTGGCCACGGTGACTCGCGGTCCCCTCAACAACTCCTCGGTTGGCGACGTGAAAGCGGCTGCGACCAGGCGGCACCCGCGCCGTCTACACCCGTGGATGACGCCGATTCCATCACCGCCGCGAGGATCTCCTCCAGGGGTAGGGTGAGAGCGTGGACCAATCGTAGGGCACGAGGCGCGAGTTGGCGCAGCGCCACGCTTGTTTCAAGCCGGTACCCAGTGGCCACGCCCAAGCGGACATGGAGTGCCGCGGCCTGACGCCGCGGGCCTGCCTGCGGCGGTGATCCCGCTATCTTGCTGTCAGCAGGGGCTGGGCAGTGGCCCCAACACTCCCTCGCACCAGGCCGCCGCGCTGAACATCGTCGCCTCGCCGTACTTCGGGCCGATCAGCTGAACCCCCAGCGGCAGCCCGGCCCGACTCAGGCCGCTGGGCATCGTGATGGAGGGCAGCCCGAAGAGCGACCACGGTGCCTGGAAGATGCTATCGCCGGTGCTGCTGGGGTCCGGGGCCTCTCCGACGGCGCCGGGCATCAGCAGGCAGTCCACTGCGCCTATCATTCCCTCGATGGCCGGGCGGAGTCGCCTGCGGATCCTCTGGGCGTGGATGTAGGCCGCGCCGGGCAGCAACTGCCCGATCTCCACCAATCCCCGAATCAGCGGGGCGTAGCCCTCCGGGTGATC
>Ga0209429_10000759_pt1 | contig 21036 bp, 15 predicted proteins | sample BarGraNGADG00212_3_FD_184493 | JGI IMG/M metagenome (GOLD analysis project Ga0209429, IMG submission 184493) | Arctic peat soil microbial communities from Barrow, Alaska - Barrow Graham LP Ref core NGADG0004-212 (SPAdes) (version 2) | ecosystem: Environmental > Terrestrial > Soil > Wetlands >...
GGCTATCGGCCAGGTGCCGGATATGAGTTTTGTCGATAAGAAAACCGGCGTGGAGATCAATAAGTGGGATTATTACAATGTCGGCAAAGGTTATAAATCACGCACAGCTAACCCGCGATATTTTGCGGGAGGCGATGCGGTAACCGGTCCCGATACAGTTATTGCGGCCATCGGCGCAGGGCATCAGGCTACCGACGACATCGATGCTTCCATCCGTAAAGCTAACGGTGAACCAGCTTACGAAAAACCGGCTATGGGAAAAATCGATGTGCCTTTAATCATCGACGAAGAAAGTATCGAAGCTCCTCAAATGCACATGCCGGAAATGAATCACGATACTCGCAAAATGAGTTTTGCGGAAGTGGAACTTGGCTTCGGCCGCGAAGATGCCATTAAAGAAGCATGCCGCTGTCTGCGCTGCGATGCGGCCGTTTAAAATATTATCAAAACTTTTAAATTGATAGTCTTGTAAAAAGTCCAAATATCGTCATCCCGGCGAAAGCCGGTATCCAGGATATATTGAAATAACTAGATTCCGGATCAAGTCCGGAATAACACTTTGCACATCTATTATTCGCGCCGCATAACATGAACAGCGGTGGCTTTAAAAGAGGCGGCTATAGTAGAACCTTCACATATGCCTAAATCCTCACAGGAGGGCATTGTGATATAGGCAACAAGAGTAAATCCGCAATCTAGCATTAGTTTATAGAAAAAACCGTGCCGGATTATCTTTTGAACTTTTGCTTCAAAAACATTACGGGCACTGATTTTTTCCGGAATCTTTTTTGATACAATGATATTTTCCGGCCTTAAACAGCAGTAAACATTTTGTCCCGGCAAGAAATCGCCCACTGCTTCAATATTTTTTCCGGCAACGGAAATCTCCATCAGGCCTGCATTACTCCTTTTGACCGTGCCTTCCAATATTGTTTCCGTGCCGACAAAGTTCGCCACAAATTCGGAGTCCGGCTGGTTAAATATCTGAGACGTTGTTCCAGACTGGATAATTTTACCGCCGCTCATGACTGCCACATCCTGCGCCAGACGCAGCGTTTCTTCACGATCGTGAAGAGCCAGCACGGCAGTGATTTTTGTTTCTTCTAGAATATGTCGAAGGTCTTCAATGAGCGTTTCCCGCGTTGGAGGATCGAGCGAGTTAAAAGCCTCGTCCAGTAATATCAACCGTGGTTTTATGGCAAAAGCGCGCGCCAGAGAAACTCTCTTGGCTTCTCCGCCGGAAAGAGTTTTGGCCGATCTTTTTGCCAGAGAACTAATGCCAAAATAATCCAGGGCTTCCTGAACATTCTTTCGAATATCATCATGTCTTAAGCGCCGGAACTTTAGCCCCAGAGCGATATTATCATATACGGAACTGCTCAGAAGCAAAGGCTCCTGAAAAACAACGGCGGCGTTGCGGCGCAGAATTGTCCGTCCGGCATGCGTGTCCACCGACTGTCCTCGAAAATAAATTTGTCCTCGCTGCGGCCGCAATAGTCCCGCAAGCGTTAAAAGCAGAGTGGATTTTCCCGCGCCGTTAGGCCCGATCAGCGCCATTATGCTTCCTGACTGAACATGGAACTCGCTTATATCCAAAACTGTCGCGCCGCCTCTTTGCACAATAATATTTTCAATTTTTATTAAAGTCTCGGATTTCATCGTGGATGCTGCCTTTGCTGTATCTGTGTAAGCAGGAAATTAACCAGGAAAGCGAGCAGCAGCAGGATAATGCCCAAGGCTATCGCCACATCAAAATTACCTTTGCCGGTTTCCATAACGGTTGCTGTAGTGAGCACGCGCGAGTATCCCTTAATATTACCGCCGACCATGATGGAAGCACCCACTTCGGAAATCACGCCGCCGAAACCGGCCATGACAGCGGCCAGCAGCGGCAGACGCGCTTCTTTTATCAATACCCACACCATTTGCGAGCGGCTTGCTCCCAGAGAAAGGATCTGCAAACGCAGGTTGGGCGGCAGGTTTTGAATTGCGACAAGCGATATGCCCATAACAATAGGCGTGGCTATTATAGCCTGAGCAATAATCATGGCGTACGGCGTGTAGAGAATCTCCATAAAGCCAAGCGGGCCATTGCGCCAGATCATAATAGTGACAAAAAGGCCGACCACAACAGGCGGCAGACCCATCCCTGTATTGATCAAACTGATGACCAGCCTCTTCCCGCGAAAGTTGGTTAAAGCAACAGCTGTTCCAATGGAAACCCCGATGAAAAGGCTGATGAGCGTGGCTGTCCCCGATACTTTCAAAGACAGCCACGTTATTCCCATTACTTCCGGATCAAAACTGACAATCAACTCAAAAGCTTTTTTTATCCCTTGAACAATTAATTCCAAAAATGACTCCTGAGAAACTTCACTGCGCGATTCCCCTCTTTTGTAAAGAGGGGTTAGGGGAGACTTAACGAAATAAAAAATCCCCCTCAAATCCCCCTTTAAAAAAGGGGGAAAACAGTGCCTTGATAAGTTAAGTTTCTTCAATTAATAACCGGCTCGAATAACCGGTAAAAATGCTCACCAATGACAAAGGAATAGATTCTTCAGTTTCAGATCAACTATATATTTTTCCCTTCTGAATTATTTGCCCAAATCTTCTACTTTTTTACCCGCGTCGGGAAAAAACAGAGGTGCTCCGAATTTATCAATACCGAATGTTTTAATGATATTCTGAGTGTTTTTAGAAACCATAAAATCGGCAAATGCTTTCGCTCCAGCGACATTGACTTTCGGCCATTTGGCAACATTAACTTCCATGACATGATAAATATTAAGGAGAGCTGCATCACCTTCCACTAAAATATCCATGCCCAAATTTTTCTTCATCGCCAGATAGGTGCCACGGTCAGCCAACGTATAACCTTTTTTCTCCGCAGCAACATTTAAAGTCAGTCCCATGCCCAATCCGGTTTCCTGATACCATTTCTGCCCGACAGGATTGATCTCCGCTTTCTTCCATAATGTTTTTTCTTTCGCGTGTGTTCCCGAATTATCTCCCCGCGAAGCAAACAAAGCGCCGGCGTTAGCGATCAGTTTAAGCGCTCCGGCGGACGATTTCGTTCCTTTAATTTTTGCCGGATCAGCCGCCGGTCCGACGATAATAAAATCATTGTGCATGACCAGCCGTCTGTTTACGCCAAAGCCGTCAGCAATAAATTTCTTCTCGGCATCCGGTGAATGAACCAGCAGAACATCAGCCTCGCCTTTTTGTCCCATTGCCATGGCCTGGCCGGAACCAACGGCAATAGTCTTTACAAAGTAACCTGTTTTCTTTTCAAAGATGGGAATTAAAACATCGAGCAATCCCGTATCCTGAGTGCTTGTGGTTGTCGCCAGAATAATATTCTTTTGTTTGGGCGCGGCCTGGGCGCTAATCACACTCGCAGCTACAATCAGTGCCATTACAAAAATAGTTAATTTAAACGCCTTCAAACTTTTCATTATTTGTAATACCTTTCCTTATGTTTATTTTTTTTAAAAACGCTATCATTGGTGAGAATGGAGGATCTTTCCGGAATCCCGAAAGTCATAACCTCCTATTTTTTTTACACGGTTTCTAAATGCTTCTGTTTTCAGTGTTTCGATGAACGACTGCACGCCTGATTGAAAAAAAGTGGATTGATCAAGGATCATATCAAAACATTCGGAAGTGATGGGCTTAAACGCCAGGCCTAATAGTTTTCCTATCGCCGCGGATGCTATTCCCACTTGTGCATCACCTGCGATAATTGAAAGACCAACTTCAAAATGAGTATAAACTTCGTTTTTATAACCATCGATTTGGTCAGCGGCAATTCCCAGTTTCTGTAAATGATAATCCAGCAGTAGTCGCGTTCCGGAACCATTCTGGCGGTTAATAAATCGTATTTTTTTGCTGGTCAGACTTTCAAATCCTTCAATCTGAGAAGCAATATCGGGTTGAATAAGAAAACCCAATTCACGATGAAAAAGATTAACGACCACTGGATTGATATTGGGCAAGTATTTAGGTAAATAAGGTATGTTATATTGACCGGTTTCGGGATCAAAAAGATGAGATAAAGCAATGTCGGTTAATCCTAAATTTAGCGTGTTTAAGCCGTTAACACTGCCGGTATTGGCAGAAAAAATATAAAAATCAGGATGAGATTTTTTTGTAGCCGTCAGAAGCATATCCATAACCGGATCGTTACTTCCGGAAGTCAGAAGGGCGCCACTTATTTTAGAGCTCTTCTTCCTCGCCTGCTTCATGCCGGACGTAGTATTAGTTTCGATCCATTCATCGATTAATTTTTTCGGAAATATCCATTTGCCTGTAACCCTTGTACAAGGAATTCGTCCAATTTTAATCAGGCCATAAACCTGTTTTTCATGGACATCAAGATACTCAGCTACTTCCCTTGTATTCATCAATTCTTCAGACATAACTCCTCCTTAAAAAGTACCACCTAAATAAACTATACAGGCAACAATTTCAAGGCATATTGTTATAAATTTCTACCAATTATTACTAATTATACTACTAATCGCAAGTTGTTTATTTTCATATTTTATTATTTAGTAAAATTTCTTGACAAAAGAAAAATAAATGATACGCTTGTTTCAAATATTTGTTTAAAGTGATTGTTTCATTTAATATGATTGCTAAAATAAAAGTAAAACCAAAAGTAGAATCAATACTGGAAACGGCCGGGGAAATATTTGCTGAACAAGGCTTTCGCAAAACCACAGTAAGAGAAATTTGCAAGCGCTCCGGGGTAAATTTAGCGGCAATAAACTATTATTTCGGCGACAAAGAAAGATTATATCTGACCGTTTTAAAATATTACCGTGAACTTGCTATACAAAAATACCCCCTTACTTTCGGTATCAAGGAAACGGATACTCCTGAAGAAAAGCTCAGTAACTTTATTCGTTCTTTTATCTGCCGTTTTCTGGAAGAAGGAAAAACGGCATTATTTGGCAAACTCCTTGCCCGAGAATTTACTGAATCTACCGAGGCGTTGGATGTTTTAGTGGAAGAGTTCATCAAGCCAACTTTCATCAAATTATCCTCCATCGTCAGAGAAATTGTGGGCAAAAAATCTACTGACCAAAAAGTAGAACTCTGTGCTATGAGTATTATCGGCCAATGTCTTTACTTCCGCAATGCCCGGCCTATTGTTTTCCGGCTGCGGCATAAAGAAGGATATACTGACGAAGATATAAAAGAAATAGCCGAACATATAATAAATTTTTCTCTAAAAGGGTTACTTAACTATTAATTCAGAAATCATGATCAGGTAATAAGTAGTAATGCATTGACATTATCAAAAAAGGAATAGGTGAAATTTGGCATGACTCAAACATCAAAGTTTGAAACGCATACTGGACCCCATTTAACCAAGATTCAAAGATCCTCTCATTTTATCCGCCGTCACTGGGTGATATTTATTGTAGCCGGTGTCATCATCGTTGTGGGCATAATATTCATCACGCAATATATAATGAAGCTTGGCGCAGGTAAAAATTCTAATAATCAGCGTCCCCAGCCTGTAACGGCCATAAAGACAAATAAGACTGATTTTGACGTATACCTGAAGGGGTTAGGCACTGTGATTCCCACGAACACCGTTACCGTCAAATCTCAGGTCAGTGGCCAGCTAATAAGTGTGCACTTTAAAGAAGGACAGCATGTTAATAAAGGTAACTTGATTGCAGAAATTGATCCACGCCCTTTCCAGGTTCAACTTATGCAGGCCGAAGGGCAGCTTGCCCGTGACGAAGCATTACTGAAAAACGCCGAGGCTGATCTGGCGCTTTACAAGAAGTTGCTTGCCCAGGATTCTATTGCCGCGCAACAGGTTACGACACAGGAAGCATTGGTGAAGCAGTATCGGGGCGTGATTAAAACAGACAGGGGGCAAATCGCCAATGCTAAACTCCAGCTTACTTATGCCCGCGTTATCGCCCCGATTACAGGACGCGTCGGTTTGCGGCAAGTTGATCCCGGCAATATGGTTCAGGTAAACGATGTGAACGGTATCGTAGTGATTACACAGCTACAACCGATCACGGTCGTATTTTCACTGCCTCAGGACAATTTGACGATTTTGATGAAACGCTGGAATTCCGGGGCGACCTTACCTGTCCAGGCCTATGATCAGGAAGGCAAGGTATTACTGTCCAGTGGCAAACTGCTTGCAGTTGACAATCAGATCGATACTACAACAGGAACAATTAAACTGAAGGCGATATTTGACAATAACGATAACAAACTCTTTCCTAACCAGTTTGTTAATGTTCGGCTGAAAGTGGATATCCTTCGTGACGCAACTGTAATGTCCCCTGCTGCTGTGCAGCGCGGTAGTATAGGTACTTTTGCTTATGTGGTCAAAGATGACAAAACTGTAACTGTGAAGATGTTGAAGCTGGGACCTGCTGAAGGCGATAATGTTGTCGTGATGGAAGGCCTGATACCTGGAGAATTGGTGGTGACCGTCGGAGGCGATAAACTGCGCGAAGGTACCAAAGTAGAGATGATAACGCCGGGCAGTAAAGGGGCATCAGTTCGTCAAGAAAAAACAACCACTGCTCCCGGACAAAAGAAACGGCAGTCTTCAGCACCAAAGTAATCTGTGTCGACTTTGACTCTCGTTCAAATAATTACTGTCTCAGATTAAGATAGGCAAATGTATGAATCCTTCACGTCCTTTCATCTTGCGCCCTGTGGCCACATCATTGTTCATGGCTGCGATTCTGCTCGCGGGCATCATCGCTTATCGAGTACTCCCTATTTCCGCGCTGCCTCAGGTTGATTATCCGACTATTCAGGTTGTGACTCTTTACCCCGGGGCAAGTCCGGATGTTGTTACTTCCTCCATTACTGCGCCGCTGGAGCGCCAATTCGGGCAGATGCCGGGGCTCAACCAGATGTCTTCGACAAGCTCAGGCGGTGCCTCGGTAATCACTCTGCAATTCAGTCTCAGTCTGAACCTTGATATTGCGGAACAGGAAGTACAAGCGGCGATCAATGCCGGCTCTAGCTTTCTTCCCACAGACCTGCCGATGCCGCCGATCTACAGCAAAGTCAACCCGGCTGATGCACCCATTATGACCCTGGCAATAACATCCAAAACATTGCCGTTGCCGAAAGTTCAGGATCTCATCGACACTCGTGTCGCCCAGAAAATATCACAATTGCCGGGTGTAGGATTGGTCAGTATCAGCGGCGGACAAAGACCGGCGGTGCGCATTCAGGCCAATCCCAAAGCACTGGCAGCCTATAAGCTCACGCTGGAGGATTTGCGCACGACAATCGGCAATGCCAATGTCAACCAGGCCAAAGGCAGCTTTGACGGCCCGGAGCGCGCCTCTACAATCGATGCTAATGATCAGATCAAGTTAGCTGCGGAATATGAAAAAGTTATTGTTACTTACCGCAATGGTGCGCCGGTGCGCCTAAGCGATGTGGCGGATGTCGTTGATGGTGCTGAGAATGTGAACCTGGCGGCCTGGCGCGATCAAACGCCGGCCGTAATAGTGAATATTCAGCGTCAGCCGGGCGCCAATGTGATCGAAGTTGTCAACCGCATCAAGACAATAATTCCGCAATTGCGCTCATCGCTGCCCGGTTCAGTAGACGTTGTGCTGCTCACCGACCGCACCACAACCATCCGGGAGTCCGTCAACGACGTTCAGTTTGAAATGCTCTTGGCCGTGGCGCTTGTCGTTATGGTTATTTTCCTTTTTTTGCGCAACCTGTCGGCAACGATTATTCCGAGTATCGCCGTGCCGCTGTCGCTTGTCGGAACATTCGGACTCATGTACCTTTTCGGTTTCAGCATTAACAATCTGACGTTGATGGCTTTGACGATCTCAACCGGTTTTGTCGTGGATGACGCCATTGTTGTCATCGAAAATATCGCCCGTTATATCGAACAGGGTCTGTCCCCGCTGGAGGCCGCCTTCAAAGGGTCCAAGCAGATTGCCTTTACCATCATTTCGCTTACTTTTTCCTTGATCGCCGTTTTGATTCCTCTTCTTTTCATGGGCGATGTTGTGGGACGACTTTTCCGGGAATTTGCGATCACCCTGGCTGTTGCCATATTGCTTTCCGCCCTTATCTCACTGACGCTGACGCCGATGATGTGCGCCAAACTGTTGAAGCATGTGCCGGAAGAAAAGCAAGGACGTTTTTATCGCCAAAGCGGCTTGTTTTTTGACAGGACAATTGCCCGTTACGGTAAGATGCTCACATGGGTTCTTGATCATCAGAAGGCCACGCTCACGGTAGCCATTGCCACGCTTGTTCTGACTATTCTTTTATATATCGTAGTGCCCAAAGGTTTCTTCCCCGTACAGGATACGGGCATGATCATCGGTATCTCAGAAGCTCCGCAATCAATTTCATTTTCCGCCATGGCCGAGCGTCAGCAGTCGTTGGCTAAATTGATTTTGCAGGACCCGGCAGTGGAGAGCCTGTCCTCCTTCATTGGTGTGGATGGAACCAATGTAACACTAAACAGCGGACGAATGATGATCAATCTGATCCCGAAGAATAAACGCGACCTTGATGCTTCCGGTGTAATCCGTCGCCTGCAAGCACGGCTTGCCGCAGCGGAAAGTGAAGGTATATCCCTTTACATGCAGCCTGTCCAGGATCTAACGATTGAAGACCGGGTAAGCCGCACGCAGTATCAATTTACACTGGAATCCGCCGATCCTGACGAACTCAGTCTTTGGACTGGCCGCCTTGTTGATCAAATTTCCCACTCCCCATATCTTACTGACGTAGCCAGTGATTTACAAGATCAGGGACTGCAAGCTTATGTGGACATAGACCGAAGTGCCGCCGGCCGGCTCGGCATCACGACGGCCGCTATTGATAATATCCTTTATGACGCTTTCGGCCAGCGCCTTGTTTCCACGATATTCACGCAATCCAACCAATACCGCGTGGTTCTGGAGGTCAAGCCTGATTATAAAAAAGGTCCGGCAGCCCTGAACGATTTGTACATAACTTCACAGTCAGGAACACAGGTTCCGCTTTCGGCAATCGCGCGGATATCGGAAAAACCCACACCGCTTGTCGTCAATCATCAGGGACAATTTCCCTGTGCCACAATTTCCTTTAATCTGGTACCGGGCGAATCACTGGGAAATGCCGTCTCGGCTATCGAAAAAGCCGAGCGTGAAATAGGCATGCCGATCAGTGTCAAGACCGGTTTCCAGGGATCGGCACTGGCTTTTAGGGCATCGCTCACCGGCACTTTGTTTTTGATCCTGGCTGCTATCATCACGGTGTATATCGTGCTGGGCATTCTCTATGAAAGTTATATCCATCCGATGACGATTCTATCAACTTTGCCTTCCGCCGGAGTCGGCGCTTTGCTGGCGCTGATGATTTCCGGAAGCGACCTGGGCATCATAGGTATCATAGGTATCATCCTGCTCATCGGCATCGTGAAGAAGAATGCCATTATGATGATTGACTTTGCCCTTGATGCTGAGCGCAAAGAAGGCAAGCCGCCTCGTGAAGCCATATATCAGGCATGCTTACTGCGCTTCCGGCCGATTATGATGACGACTATGGCCGCCCTGCTTGGCGCACTGCCACTGATGATCGGTACCGGAGTCGGATCGGAGTTGCGCCATCCCCTGGGCATTACTATGGTGGGAGGGCTGATATTCAGTCAGATCCTGACGCTTTTTACAACACCGGTCATTTATCTGGCTTTTGACAACCTGAGCCGTCGAATTCGGACCAAAATAGGCCGTCATCCAGTAATAGCTGAAAAGGGTGAGGGGACGGTAGCATGAGCATCTCCACTCCTTTCATTCATCGTCCCGTAGCGACGACCCTGATAACGCTGGGTATTGCTCTGGCCGGCCTGGTCGCGTTTAACCTGTTGCCGGTAGCGTCACTGCCGCAGGTTGACTTTCCCACAATATCCGTTTCTGCATCGCTTCCCGGAGCCAGCCCGGAAACAATGGCCGCTACTGTAGCCACGCCTCTGGAGCGGTCGCTGGGGCGCATTGCCGGTGTCACGGAGATGACCTCGTCAAGCTCGCTTGGTTCGACCAGAATCACTTTGCAATTTGATCTTGACCGGGATATCGATGGAGCGGCGCGTGATGTGCAGGCGGCCATCAATGCGGCGCGTAGTCTTTTGCCTTCGGGATTACCCAGTAACCCGACATATCGTAAAGTCAACCCAGCCGACGCCCCCATCCTTATTTTGGTTCTTACCTCGGATACAATGACCAGAGGCCAACTCTATGATGCGGCTTCTACTATTCTGGCGCAAAAACTTTCTCAAATAAAAGGTGTCGGCCAGGTAAATGTCGGTGGCAGTTCTCTCCCGGCTGTGCGAGTGGAATTGAATCCGGCCTTGCTCAACCGTTATGGAATAAGTCCGGAGCAGGTGCGCTTCTCCATTGCCGCTTCCAATGCCAACCGGCCCAAGGGTTCCGTGGAAGCAGGTGATAAACACTGGCAGATCTATGCCAATGACCAGGCCAAAAAAGCGTCCGATTATATTCCGCTGATTGTGTCTTATCGCAATGGCGCGGCAGTGCGTCTTGCGGATTTAGGTGAGGTGGTCGATTCGGTGCAGGATTTGCGCAATTCCGGTTTGTACAATGGCAAACCGTCCGTTTTGTTGATTATATCCAAGCAGCCCGGCGCCAATGTCATCGAAACGGTCGATAGCGTCAAGGAACTTTTACCGCAGTTGCAAGCCTCAATACCGGCGGCGATCAATTTACAGATTGGTACGGATCGTACCCCGACTATCCGTGCATCATTGAACGAGGTCGAGCGCACCTTACTAATCTCTATTGCGCTGGTGATTCTTGTTGTATTTTTGTTTTTGCGCAATATTTATTCGACACTGATTCCCAGTATTGCCGTGCCTGTTTCACTGATCGGCACGTTCGGCGTTATGTATCTGGCCGGTTACACGCTGGATAATCTTTCCCTGATGGCGCTTACCGTCGCCACCGGCTTTGTTGTTGATGATGCTATTGTTGTTCTGGAAAATATCTCCCGTCATATCGAGGCTGGGCTTGCTCCTTTTCAAGCAGCGTTGCTTGGAGCAAAAGAAGTAGGTTTTACCGTGCTTTCGATGAGCCTCTCACTGATAGCCGTATTTATCCCCATTTTATTGATGGGAGGAGTTATAGGCAGGCTTTTCCGCGAATTTGCCGTTGTGCTTTCTGCGGCCGTCATCGTTTCGCTTTTTGTATCTCTGACCATGACGCCAATGATGTGTGCTCGCCTGTTGCGATCAAAAGAAGAGCTGAATAAAGGCTGGTTTTATCAAAAAAGTGAGCAGATATTTGAGTCCGTCCTCGATTTTTATAGGCGCTCGCTTAGTTTTGCTTTGCGGCATGGCCGGATTACAATGGTTATATTATTTGTTGTTATCTGCCTGAATGTTTTCCTTTATATCATCATTCCCAAGGGTTTTTTCCCGCAGCAGGATTCCGGAGCCCTGGTCGGCACGATCCAGGCTGACCAGAATATTTCTTTTCAGGCCATGCAACGCAAGCTGATCAGCATCATGGATATTATTCGTTCCGATCCGGCTGTGGACAGCATATCCGGTTTTACCGGAGGCGGACGACGCAATTCCGGTTTCATGTACATTTCCCTGAAACCAATTCGTGAGCGCAAGGTTTCCGCCGATCAAGTCATGGCCAGGCTGCGACCAAAGCTGGCCCACGAAGCGGGAGCAATGCTTTTTCTTCAGTCGGTTCAGGATATCCGTGTCGGCGGCAGGTCCGCCGGAGCCGCCTATCAATACACATTGCAGGCTGAAGATCTAACTGAATTAAGGTTGTGGGAAAAACGCATCAAGTATGCACTGAGCGAAATTCCCGAATTGACAGATGTAAATACCGATGAGCAGGATAGAGGATTGCAGACTTCTGTTGCTTTTGACCGTGACACAGCCTCACGCATGGGAATTACTCCGGCCCTCATTGATACGACATTAAATGATTACTTCGGGCAGCGTCAGGTATCCACCATTTACAATCCTCTGAACCAATACCGTGTCATCATGGAGGCATCCCCTCCCAATTGGCAAAGTCCGGAATCACTCAAAGATGTATACATTATCATCCCTCCAACTGCTCAACTTCCGAAAGGCGCGCAGGTGCCCCTTTTATCCTTTGCCAGCTATGGTTTGACCAATACGCCGCTCGCCGTTAACCATCAGGGACAATTTGCCGCATCCACAATCTCTTTTAATTTACCCTTGGGAGTGTCGCTTTCTCAAGCAACAGTGGCGATTCAGAAAACAATGGATCGTATCGGCGTTCCCGGTTCCATTCGGGGAAGCTTTCAGGGAACAGCCCAAGCATTTAAACAATCATTACAGAGCATGCCATGGTTAATTCTGGCGGCACTCATTGCCATATACATTGTGCTGGGCATACTCTATGAGAGTTATATACACCCGATCACCATTATATCCACACTGCCATCCGCCGGTGTGGGGGCGCTACTCGCCTTAATGATATTCAATACTGAATTCAGCATCATGGCTTTGATCGGTGTTATTCTGCTGATCGGCATTGTCAAGAAAAATGCCATCTTGATGATTGACTTTGCTCTGGACAAGGAACGAAAAGATGGGAAAAGCCCTGAAGAATCTATATTTGAAGCCTGCATGATGCGTTTCCGGCCGATCATGATGACAACGATGGCGGCTCTTTTCGGCGCCCTTCCTTTGATCTTGCTCACCGGAGCAGGTTCCGAATTACGCAGGCCTTTGGGAATTTCTATTGTCGGTGGGCTGATTGTCAGTCAGATTCTAACACTATATACAACTCCTGTCGTTTATTTATACCTTGACCGTTTCCGGTTGTTTTGTTTAAGGGTATTGCGACGTAGGCCGGAGAGCTTGCCGGAACAGGTGCTGAAGGAAACTTAAAAAGGACTATTATGAAAAAAATATTAATATTAAAAATGCTTCTTGTAATTTTACTTATGATATCCGGCTGCTCCGTAGGTCCCGATTATAAACGCCCCGACGCGCCGGTACCATCATCTTTCAAGGAACTAAAAGGATGGCGCCAAGCGCTTCCCCGCGATCAGGAAATCAGAACAAAGTGGTGGGAAGCCTTCGGCGATCCTATACTTAACTCACTTGCCCAGCAGGTAAATGTATCGAACCAGTCGATTGCCCTGGCAGAGTCTCAATATCGTCAAGCACAGGCGCTGGTGCAACTGGCCCGGGCTAATTATTTCCCTACTCTCGGTGCGGGAGCAGCCTATACCCGCTCGCGACCTGCCGGGGAAACCTCTGACACGGTAAACCAGCATCAGATTTCTCTCAATGCCATCTGGGAAGTAGATTTATGGGGGAAAGTGCGAAGACAAGTGGAAGGGAGTACAGCATCTGCCGAAGCATCTTTTGCTGATTTACAAGCTATGCGTTTATCGATGCAAACGGAACTCGCCCTGAATTATTTTCAGCTACGGACTTTGGATGCTCAAAATAAAAATCTTGATGAAGCGGTTGAAGCTTACACAAAAGCTCTGGAGCTTACTTCAAACCGCTATAATGCCGGTGTCGTGGCCAAGGCTGATGTTGCCCAAGCCCTGACCCAACTTAAATCCACTCAAGCTCAGGCTATCGATATCGGTGTGCAGCGGGCGCAACTGGAACATGCCATTGCATCCTTAACCGGCAAGCCACCGGCCGATTTTTCTCTGCCACCTGTGATATTTGCTCCGCCGCAAATTAAAATTCCTGTGGCTATTCCTTCCGATCTGCTGGAACGCAGGCCGGATATCGCCTCGGCGGAGCGCAAGATGGCGGCGGCGAATGCCCAGATCGGAGTTGCCAAAGCGGCATATTATCCATCTCTTTCTCTTTCCGGGTCATTGGGATATCTAAGCGCTGATCTAGCCACCCTGTTTACAGCGCCAAGCTTTTTCTGGGCTTTAGGACCGATGGCTCTGGCGACAACTTTATTTGACGGCGGGGCGCGTAAAGCACAGTCTGAGCAGGCGATGGCTGCATACGATGGAACAGTAGCCTTTTATAGGCAAACAGTTCTTACGGGATTTCAGGAAGTTGAGGACAACCTGGCCGCCCTGCGCATACTTGATGAAGAAGCGCAAATGCAGGAGCAGGCAGTAAATTCCTCTCACGAATCCGTGACTCTGACGACCAACCAGTATCGGGCGGGAATTGTCAGTTACCTGAATGTAGTTACCACCCAAATTATTGCTCTGACAAATGAAAGAGCGGCCATCAGTATCAGCGGCCAGCGCCTGAACGCAGCCGTCCTGCTCGTCAAAGCTCTTGGTGGCGGGTGGAGTGCGCCGGAAGCGCCTGGTGTCAATCAAAAGTAAAATCCTTGTCCGTGAATTTACTGAATCTACCGGGGCGTTGGATGTTTTAGTGGAAGACTTCATCAAGCCAACGTTCATCAGATTATCCTCCATCGTCAGAGAAATTGTGGGCGATAAATATCCTAACAAAAAAGAAGAACTCTGTGCTATGAATATTATCGGCCAATGTCTTTACTTCCGCAATGCCCGGCCTATTGTTTTCCGGTTGCGGCATAAAGAAGGATATACTGACGAAGACATCAGAGAAATAGCCGAACATATAATAAATTTTTCACTAGAGTCATGTCAACGATACTCTGTCATTTCGAAGGAGTCTTCACGACTGAGAAATCTTAGATTTCTCCCTGCGGTCGAAATGACATTTCTTGATTGACACGACACTAGAGGCTCTGGATAACTATATTTAAGGAAAATTCATAAGTAGGGGTTAATATGATCAGGAAAATTATTTTAGGTTTTATTTGCATAATATTTTTAAGCAATGATGTTCTGGCTGCCGAACTTATTGCCAAAGGCGATGTTCTTAATTTGCAACAGTGTATCGAAATCGCGCTCAGTAAACATCCCAACATCAATGCTGCCACGAGCACTATAAGAATAACTGATAGTAAAATCGGCCAGGCCAGAGCAGGTTATTATCCGCAGCTTACTTTTCAATCCAGTTATCAGCGTATTGGTCCTTCCAGCTATCAACGTATTGATCCTTCTCCCACATCAATTATTAATACTGATCCTTATAATCAATATTCCAATACCTTAAGTTTAAGTCAGACGATATTTGATTTTGGCAAAACCTACAATCAGGTCCAAATTCAAAGTTTGGGAAAAGAATCATCGCAAGCGGATCTTCAAGATATTACCGAACAAGTTATCTTGGGCGTCAAGCAGGCTTATTACGGTTACCTGAAAGCTAAAATGAGCCGCGATGTCGCGCTGGAAACTGTTAACCAATTTCAACAGCATTATGAAATAGCCAAAGTATTTTTTGAAACAGGAAAAAGTTCCAAAATCGATGTAACGAGTGCCGAAGTGAATTTAAGTAATGCTAAAATAAATTTACTTAAGGCCGAAAATGCCCTGCGCATCGCGAAGATTACACTCACCAACGCCATGGGAATAATAAATGCCGCTGAATATGAAATCAAGGATGAATTAGCTTATCGTCCCTACGAAGTTTCTTTGGAAGAAGCCCTGCAGAATGCCTATAAGAACAGGCCTGATCTTCTTTCGACACTCAAGAAAAAAGAGGGATTGGAGAAAACCATCGACCTGAATAAAAAAGGATATTTCCCTGTTCTATCAGGCAGTGCCGCTTACGGCTATTACGGCGATACGGGTAATGACTTGGTAATGGATAAGGAATGGAGCGTTGGCGTAACATTAACTTTTCCTCTTTTTACCGGCCTTTCCACTAAATATCAAGTTGATGAAGCTAAGGCCAATTTAGATGTTTTTAAGGCCAATGAAGATTTATTGATGCAAAAAGTATATCTTCAAGTTGAATCCGCATATCTATCGCTCAAAGAAGCAGCCGAAAGAATCTCCGCGGGAAAGATCATCGTCAAACAAGCGGAAGAAACTGTAGAGCTGGCCAAAGGCAGATATTCGGCGGGCGTTGGAAGTTCAATTGAAATTACAGATGCCATGATCACCCTGAATAACGCTAAGATGACATATATTACCGCTTTGTCCGATTACTCTGTGGCGCAGGCAAATCTGGAAAAGGCAATGGGAGCGGGAGCTCAGAAATGAAAAAAATTATAATTGGTTTGATTGTCGTTATCGCGTTGGGAGTTGTTCTTTTTTTTGTATTCAAAAATAAAGACGGCAAACAGAAATATATCACAGATAAAATTACGCGTGGCGACATCAAATCCACAGTATCGGCAACTGGGACAGTAAATGCTGTAACCACAGTGCAAGTGGGAACGCAGGTTTCCGGAACCATTCAAAAGCTGTTTGTAGATTTTAACTCTCCGGTAAAAAAAGGCCAGTTACTTGCCCAGATTGATCCGGCTATATTTGATGCCCAGGTGGGACAAGCACGGGCAAACTTACTTTCTGCCAAAGCCAACCTGGAAAAATCGCAGGTCATGCTGCGCGACACAAAAACAACTCTGGAGAGAAACAAAATTCTCTATGCCAAAAATTTTATTGCCAAGAGTGATCTTGATACTTCTGAAACAAATTATCTTTCCGCCATAGCACAGATCAAAGTTGCCGAGGCTCAAATTCAACAAGCTCAAGCCGCTCTTGATTCTTCCTCAATCAATTTAAAATACTCAAAAATACTTTCTCCGGTGAATGGCACGGTCATTTCGCGTAATATCGATATCGGCCAGACGGTGGCGGCAAGCTTTCAGACGCCAACATTATTTACCATTGCCCAGGATTTAACCAAAATGCAAATAGATACAAGCGTTGACGAAGCCGATATCGGCAAAGTAAAAGTAGGACAGAAAGCTGCTTTTACGGTTGACGCTTATCCGGAATCAACATTTAATGGTGAGGTTTCTGTTGTCAGAAACGCCCCGATCACTGTCTCCAATGTCGTCACTTATGACGCTGTAATTATAGTTGATAATACCGGTCTCAAACTCAAACCGGGTATGACGGCAAATGTTTCCATAGAGACAGAAAGCAAACAAAGTGTTTTACGTGTATCGAATGCCGCTCTGCGTTTTAAACCGGCAACATCAGCAGCAACCCCCGATCAAAAAGGAACAAAGGGGCCTAAGGGCCCGGGCGTTTGGATTTTAGAGAATAATAAACCGAAGAACGTAAAGATTACAACCGGCATCAGTGACGGTAATTATACGGAAGTGATATCCAGCGAATTAACTGAAGGACAGCAAATCATCACCGATTCTTCCAATAGCACCAAGAAGAATGAGCCGGCGCCGGGCGCGGGCACCCCCAGATTCATACGTTAAGGTAATTTAGATGGCTCTCATTGAGACAAAAAAATTAAGCAAGTTCTACTGTGTCGGAGACAATGTTGTCCGTGCTCTTGAAAATATATCAGTCACAATAAACGCGGGAGAATTTGTGGCAATTATGGGACCTTCAGGATCCGGCAAATCCACCTTTATGAACTTGATTGGCTGCCTTGATCAACAGACCGATGGAGACTATCTGCTGGATGGCACAAGCATCGGAGAACTAAGCCTTGATGAACTAGCGGAAATCAGAAATCATAAAATCGGTTTTGTCTTTCAGGGTTTTAATCTTTTACCCCGCACCTCCGCCGTAGAGAATGTCGAGCTTCCCCTACTCTACAATCATGTTACCGCAAAAGAAAGACGACAAAGGGCTTTAGGCGCGCTTACTAAATTGGGATTGGAAGGGCGCGAGGATCATCATTCCAATCAACTCTCCGGTGGACAGCAGCAGCGCGTCGCTATTGCCCGCGCGCTGGTCAACAATGCACCGCTGATTTTAGCCGATGAACCCACCGGAAATCTCGATACTAAAACCAGTGCAGAAATTATGGAGTTGTTTGTCCAGCTAAATCAGGATTCAAAAACAACAATAATTCTGGTTACCCATGAACAAGATATTGCTGACTTCAGTAAACGGATCATCAGATTTCTCGACGGTCATATTGTCAGCGATCAGCCAGTGGTGAAAAAATGATCAATGTAAACTCAACATTCAAGATTGCCCTGCGTGCTTTATGGGTCAACAAAATGCGTTCTTTCCTCACTATGCTCGGCATAATAATCGGTGTGGGAGCGGTAATCACCATGCTTGCCGTCGGCACAGGCGCGAGCGAGAAGATATCCGAACAAATTGCCAGCGTCGGCAGCAATCTAATCATCGTTATTCCCGGCAGCATTACGCAGGGAGGCATACGCATGGGCAGCGGCAGCATATCTTCGCTGACCAGGGATGACTCTGAAGCCATCGAGAAGGAATGTTCGGCGGTCAGCGCGGTTGCTCCCATTGTTAATACCGCCGCACAGGTTGTCTACGGAAATCAAAACTGGGCAACAGGCATCTATGGAACAACATCCGGTATCCTGGAAGTAAAAGATTGGTCGCTTGTAGCAGGAAGAACCTTTATTGATCAGGATATACGAAGTTCCACCAAAGTCTGCATTTTAGGACAAACCATTGTAGATAACCTCTTCGGTGGAATTGATCCTATCGGCCAGATAATCAGAATTAAAAAAGTGCCTTTCACCGTTATCGGTATCCTGGAGACAAAAGGACAATCTATCATTGGTCAGGATCAGGACGATGTTATTTATATCCCCGTGACCACAGCGCAAAAGAAGATCGTTGGCAGATCAGTACCGGGAATGGTGCGTACCATCATGGTTAAAGCAAGAAGCGCCGAAGATATGTCGCTCGCGGAAAAGCAGGTAACGGAATTGCTGCGTCAGAGGCACCGGACCGGACTTAATAAAGAAGACGATTTCACGGTAAGAAACCTGACTCAGATGATGCAGGTAGCGGAAGAATCCGCAAAAGTAATGACCATATTACTGGGCGCAATAGCCTCGATTTCCCTGCTAATTGGCGGCATTGGCATTATGAATATTATGCTGGTATCTGTTACCGAGCGGACAAGAGAAATCGGCATCCGTATGGCCATCGGGGCAAAAACCTGGGACATTCGTATTCAGTTCATCATCGAAGCTCTCACTCTTTCCATGATCGGTGGAATTTTTGGTATTACCCTGGGCGTAACCGGTTCTTCCATCTTATCGGCGGCAGCCGGTTGGACAACAATTGTTTCCCCTTTATCCATAATTCTGGCTTTTGGTTTTTCCGGCCTGGTCGGTATCTTTTTTGGATTTTATCCGGCTTATAAAGCTTCTCTGCTTAGTCCAATTGATGCTTTAAGGTATGAATAAAATATTGTGGACTTCTGGATTAGTTAAGCTATATTAAAGAAGAAACTTTTTATAATAAAGCATAAGAATGCACGCTCTTCTTTTAACCATTTTTCTAATCGCATTGTCATATCGGTAATTATTTTGCCGGCTTTAACTTTGTTCTTATTTTTTTACCTGAGAAAAAAGTGAAAGGCTGACAAAATCAGTGGTGGAATCAAATACAGGCATGGCTATTTTTCAAAATTTAAAAAACTTTAAATTTCTATTCCGCACTTTACAGTCCCGTAACTACCGTCTTTTTTTTATTGGTCAATTCATTTCTCTCATCGGCACATGGATACAGCAAATTGCTGTGAGCTGGTTAATCTATAAGATGACCAACTCCGTTTTCCTTTTAGGGTTGGTTGGTTTTGTCAGCCAATTCCCGACATTTGTCATCACACCTTTTGCCGGCGTGTGGTCGGATCGATTCAACCGGCATAAAATTCTTGTTTTGACTCAAACGTTATCCCTGATTCAAGCATTGGTTCTGGCAATCCTTGTTTTATCCGGCGCTATTACCGTGTGGCAAATAATTTTATTGAGCCTATTTATCGGCTGTGTGAATGCCATTGACATGCCCAACAGGCAATCATTTGTTATATACATGATCGACGACCGAAACGACCTGGGCAATGCTATTGCCCTGAATTCGGCCATGTTTAATGGAAGTCGGTTCATCGGACCTTTTATCGCCGGCGTTTTGATTGCCACAGTCGGCGAAGGCATTTGTTTTCTCATTAATGCTTTAAGTTATATAGCTGTAATTGTCGCTATATTATCTATGAACATAGATCATATAAAAATAAACATCAGTAAAACCAGTGTAATGGAGGAACTAAAAGAAGGTTTTACCTATGTTTTTGGTAATACAAGAATCAGAGCCATGCTTATACTAGTGAGCCTGACCAGCATAATGGGAGTACCTTTTATCGTCCTCATGCCTGCCTTTGCTAAAGACATATTGCAAGGCGGTCCTCATACACTGGGATTTTTGATGTCGGCACTGGGAGCAGGTGCCTTGCTCGGAGCTTTTTATCTTGCTTCACGAACGAACATAAAAGGACTGCAAAAAATAATAAATATGGGGGCATTTATTTTCGGCATCGGACTGATTGGCTTTTCTTTTTCACGTTCTTTATGGATTTCCATATTAATGGTATTTATTGCCGCATTCGGGATGATGTTACAGGTCGCATCGACTAATACCTGGCTACAAACCAACGTAGATGATGATAAACGCGGCCGTACGATGAGCTTTTATGTCGTTTCTTTTATGGGTATGGCGCCTTTTGGCTCCTTACTTGCGGGTAGCGTAGCCGGTTTCATCGGAGTTCCCTACACCATTTTTACTGGCGGTACTGTCTGCATTCTTGGCGCTATCTTTTTTTGGAAATTATTTCCTCTTTCCAACATTAAGAAAACCTCATAATTACCGATAATTCCAATTCTAAATCAAAGCGCTATTTTTGTTGGCAGCGTCGTCGGCTTCCTCAACGTATCTGTAGGGAACGGTTTGAAACCGTTCCCTACATGCTCCTCCTTGCCGCCTCGATATCATCTTTGATTTAGAAATGGTATAAATACTTAAAAGAGCAGGCTTAAAAAAATGAGGTAAACAGATCCTGACGCTCAGATATAATAATAATAATTGATTCTTGTCTTGTTTTGTATTTTTTGCTAGTGTCATGTCAACGATACTCTGTCATTTCGAAGGAGTCTTCACGACTGAGAAATCTTAGATTTCTCCCTGCGGTCGAAATGACATTTCTTGATTGACACTACACTAGTTAATAAAGTTGTTATC
>Ga0209429_10000762_pt1 | contig 20972 bp, 16 predicted proteins | sample BarGraNGADG00212_3_FD_184493 | JGI IMG/M metagenome (GOLD analysis project Ga0209429, IMG submission 184493) | Arctic peat soil microbial communities from Barrow, Alaska - Barrow Graham LP Ref core NGADG0004-212 (SPAdes) (version 2) | ecosystem: Environmental > Terrestrial > Soil > Wetlands >...
CAGACCCCCTGGCTCAGTGCATATCTCACCAGCGAATACCGATATTTCATGTCTTGTGTTATCTTATCCATGGCAGGTTGTGGTTCCCTCCGTCTTGTCTTGTTTCAACACAATAACAATAACGGATGTTTCCACTTCCTGCTATTCTTTTCTCCTACTCACTGTCCAATATGTAGTGTAAACCTACAATTCATTTTTTGTTCAGCTATCCTAATAAGATACATTTTTAGTTGAAGATAATTTTTGTTTCTCAAGTTTCAAACCAATCTTTTATGTTAGGATTTTCAGACGTGGTCATGGAGTTTATGCAGTAAAGAATTCTTGGAATCTTGAACATTTCCAAGCATGTTCTCAAAATAAGGGGCATAAAAAACCCTGGAACTGCTTACAAGTATTATTGTAAAATGTCGAGAAACAACGTGAGAGAGATAATCTTAAAACATCAGTCAAGAGTCAAATTATCGCAATCACTGGTTTATGTGATCATAAGGGTTTTCCTAATGACGTTCTTCATCCTTTTCGGATTAATCCCCTGCTTATTCAGATATGCATATTCTTAATACTATCTTTTTTTAATGGTTATGTATAATCATCATGCTTCTTACTAAACAAAGGTAGTTCGCGTTACCTTTCTGCATTTGTCTATTTTAAATTGGTTTTTTAGATTTCACCCTTATTTATAATGAGGTAAATCTATTTTTGAACCAATTATAAATTATTTCAATAAAGTATTTATCGGTTACAACTATTCCAGTATAGGAATTGATGGTTCGAAAAGCAATTACGACTTCTTTTTTTGACAACCCTTGAACCCTGAGTTCGCTACCGTTATATGATTTTAATTCAGCATTACTAATCACTCTATAAAGACTAGCGAATTCCTCAAATGATAAGGATTTATCATTGGCAATGATTTCGAATTTAACATTTCTCCCAGCTGCATCAAGAACTTTGCTTTTAATCGCTTCTGTATAACTTGCGCAATTTACGCATTGCCCCCATACAACATCACCATTTTTAGCTTTATCATAATGTGAAGCAAGTCTTTCTACTACTGCTTCTCTTGAGGTTAATAGTGACGCCGCCCCCCCCACATCTATTAATCTTTTAAGTACTGCCTGATTTTCTTTTCTTTTTAATTTAATCGTCCAAATTGAAAAAATTATCGTAGTTATTCCAAAAAAAATAGTAAAAATATTGTCTACCAATAATTGAAGAGTAGAATTCATTTTTCCCTCGCTAAATAATGGTTACTGATTTAGGTCTAGTTTTGAAAAGTCAACCAATTTGTTCCTCTTCAATTTATCAATAATTACTGAATCTATTAATTTTACCAAGGATAACAAGTAAATGAAAGGCTATAAATGACCGCTGATCACATCCACATCGTTCACATTCAAGGCGCAAAACTCACTCGCTCTAATGCCAGTGTCAAGCAAGCACAATAAGATGGCGTAGTCGCGTGCGCCATGATACTGAGATTTGTCACAGACCTTGATCAGCTTTTCGATAGTAGCAAAATCGACTGGATCGAGCGGCTTTACATTTAATTTTAGCGCCTTGATATTGCGGATCGGATTTGACCAGTTGGCTGGCTCTGCCTCCGTCCAAACCAGTTCAAAAAGGTTTTCAGGCAGCGATAAGCCATGTGCACCCCGCCTGGGTTGTGGTTGGCAGATAATGCAATGAGGTATTCGCGGATGTTTGTCGGTGTGAAGTCGCTGACACATGCGATCTCACGCGACTTGGCATAGTCGACCAGCAGTTTTATCTTATCGTGATAGAAGCGCATCGTTCCAGATGTAACATTGAAGCTTTGGCGGTCAATTAGAAACGCATCCAACCAGCGAATTAAATCATCTGAGACTGGTGAATTATGGCGAAGCCGTTGCTCATGAAATTGTGTAGACATAAAAAACTCCTCGTTAGAATAAGTTCCAACGAGGAGGCAACCACTTTCATGAGCGCGAAGGGGCTCGAACCCTTAACCAACGGCTTAAAAGGCCGCTGCTCTACCATTGAGCTACGCGCCCTCACTGGCGGCTGAGAATAATATCATCTCATTGTTGAACCGTCAATATTTTTTGATTTTTCATTTGATTTTTCATCATTTTTGATCGCTTACTTACCGCCCTTTGCCCCTACGTAAACATCAGATGCTTCACCTGAGCGGATGGAAATATTGTCTACTTGCATGCCTGCCCAATTGAGAGAATAAGTGCCGGGCAGCAGGTCAATCTTGACCACAGCCTCACCTTGATAGGTCAGGCTGGAAATGGGCTCATTGGTTTGGCTCGGTGCGCCATTAGCGGTCACTTGCTGGATCACTTGCAGCGTATCGCCGACCTTGCCATCTTGTTCCAGGAAGCTGGCAGGCAGCACCAGGCGTCCGAGTTGAATTTCGACCGGGTTCACTTGCCCCTGTGGAATGTTGACCTTAACACCCAACGGCTTGAAATCCTGCCCGTTCTGGTCAACTTGTACCAGTTCAAATTCACCTGGGGTCAAATCCAGGATGGGGAAGCTTGTGGGTTCGGACCCACCGTTGCCAAATTCAGCACTTTGCGTGTTCACTTCTTGCGGTCCAGTTATTGCTGCTGCAGGGGTTATAGGGATAATTCCAGGTTTTCCATCCTGACTTCTGATTTGGCCTTGTGAATCCAGTCGCACCAAAGCAAGGCCAGGAATTTCCACTTTTTGACCTTCAACATTGATGAAGTCCACGGTCACGAGCTCCCGATGCAAGGTCAGCTCTGTTCTTGAACCAGCCGCCACTTCAACCTGGTAATGGGCCATCAAGCCGCTCTCGCTCACCTGATCGTTGGGTACGTACACTACCTGGAAACTGCCCGGGTCGAGGTCAAAATGAATTTGCCCAAAAGCATCGGTTCTTCCAATTCCGCCTCCCGAATCGGGTTGAACCCCGCCAATAAATGGCAGCATTGGCATGCCATATTCAGGCATGGGAGTAATTAAAAGTGGTGTGTCTATTGCGGGCGATGAAGCGCTGTTAACCGGCAGCACCATCACTTCACGATCTGCCACAGGTCTGCCCAGGCCATCCACTACAGTCACAACCAGGTTAGGCTCGCTGTCAGCAACGACCCGTAGGTCTGAAGCGCTGCCCGCAGATCCAGCCTGCATCGGAACTGGAGTTGGTTTTGGGGCAACCTGGGTTGACATGGCGAGATCGATCTGGGAACCGCCCTGACAAGCCTGGCCTGCCGAGCTTGAATTAGCTCCCGCACCCGGTTGAGAAGTTGAAGGACTCAATTGAGCTTCCACAGGGTTGCTCACAGCCGTGGGTTGGGGTGCTTCAGCGGTCGCAGTTGATACAGGAATTATGGCTGCAACCTGTGTTTGCAGGTTGGAACCTGAAATATCGGCTTGGTCTACGGTTTGGAGTACAGGTGTTGCTACTTCCGGGGTCACAGTCTCCTGGGGTAAGAGTGTTGCAGCATCCGGGGTTATGGACTGTTCGGGTCTCGGGAAATCAATCACAATATCCCAGTAGAATGGTTCGGGGCTTGGTGCCACGGGCACAAAATCGCTGGGAACAGGTTCAGGTGCTGCGGTTTCTTCTACAGCTGAGGGTACCGTTGTCTCGGGCATAGGCGTATCCATCTGGACATCCCAGTAAATTTCTGCCCCCTGCCCACCAATAGCATCCGGGTTGGAGGATTCTTGGGTAGTTTGGTTATTTTCCTCGATAACAATATCCCAGTACATACCGGTATTTGCTGGAGCGGTGGCATAAGCCCCGGGCACTTCAACCTCTGGGGTAGATGTTGGCGCTTGGGTGGTTGTTGGACTTGGTGTTTGGGTAACAGTAGCCGTTGGAGTAGGGCTCAAATTCAGACCACCCCCAACCCCAGCATAGACTTCAGTCTGCAAACCCGGGAATTGGGTGGCAATCGGCACTATCGAGATCAGGTTGGGTGTACCAGTTGGAAAAGCCCCTTTAGCCAGCATGGATTGCATCACACCGCTCAACTCCAAATTCGCACTGACATCCTTGGAACCAGGCAGCTTGATAATGGGAGTATTGCCTCCCAAAAGTGCCACTGTGACGCCAACCAAAATTATTATCACCATACCGAGGGCAAACACAAATGTTTGCATCCTATCCTTGTGGGGGCTGGTGATGTTAGGCTCATCAAACGGGAAGGGCACATCGACGCTTTTGGAACCGGAACCAGAAAGGTCCACATCAAAAACAGGTTTGTACTTGGGAATGTTGCGCATGGAAAGGTCTTTTTCGGCGTTGTTGGATTTTGCTGGAGTAATCTCAAAATCTTCAACAACTATTGGAGGCTTTTGCGCCCCAATACGCATCGTTTGCGCTTGGCTTTGGGCTTCAATTGGGCTGACCCCCGACCACATGGCATACGGATTTTGAGCATTAATTCGGCCTGCCCCGAGAACTTCCGCGTTAGTTTCAGGCGCAAAACCAGTCCCTTCATAAAAGCCAGGATTATTGGAAGAACTCGAAATCGCCTGCGAGAGAGCAGACTCTGCTCCTGAAGTCAGCGAACCCGACGGTAGATAGGATGGAGGAATTTCTGAGAAGTCCATGGGTCGATCCTGCTTTCTCGAATTGCGGCCGGCCTGGTTTCTGGCTGCATTCGTACTATTCTTATTGGCTTGCGCACCATTATTGAACGCGCGCATAAAGGAGTTCACATCCCGGTAACGCTCATTAGGGTCTTTATTGAGCGCTTTATTCAGGGCATCGATCATTCCCTGGCTAAGATCGCTTTTCTTGAAATCCGCGGCCTTTTTAGCCCTCTCAACAAGGTTCTTTAGCAACTTGGCCAGGCTGTACTGGTCAGTAGCGAAACTGGCTTGTTCTCCCGCTAAAAGTTCAGGGGCTGTGCCTGTCTTGTACTTTAGAGGCGTCTTGGTGTATTTGGAGAGCGGCAAATCCGTGAAACCACTCAGTATATAGTCACCATCTTTATTCACCATCAGGTTCTTGAATTCCACATTGCCGTGCACCGTAGCCAGGCCATGCGCGGAAATAAGCGCGCCACCAACCTGATTTGCAAGGCGCTTCACTTCGTCTATCGAGAGGGCTTTTAGCTCACGCAGGATCTTTTCCAGTGGAGCGGCTTCAACATATCGCAGCGCCAGGTAATAGGCATGCTTGTGCTCAAAGGCATCGTCGACAATTTGGGCATTTTGGTTCTGCAGGCTCATCACACCTTTGAGGTCCTGCACCAAAGTCTGGAAGGCAGTCTTTTGGACGCCCCAACGGCTGGGCAACTTGACCAACTGTTCCAGCCAATCGGTACGGGTATCACGGGCAACGACAATACCATTCTTCTCTTGAAGAACCAGGTAATGTCCAATGAGCGGGTTTTCTTGTTTCATCTCGAAATTAACTCACTTTATTCCCCGAAGGGAACACTCATCCATCTAGGTGCAACTTTAGTGCCTAAACATCACAGCTTACCGGCGATTTCCTCGTTATACGGTATACTTTTAACATGAAAAAACAGAAAAAAGCTTCCCAGAAATTACGGATTGTGACTCCCAATGGTCTCTGGCCTTCCCCCATCTCCGCGGACATGCTTTCAGGCGCGCTTCGGCTTGAGGATGTGCAATGGGCACCAGGTTCAGACCTTGTGCTTTGGCAGCAGTCAGTGGATGGAAAAACCGCAATTTGGGCCAAGCCTCCCGGCCAGGCTGCCTATAATCTGATCCCCGACTTCAAGCCCAATGGCGGAGTCGGTTATGGAGGCGGTGCTTTCAAGGCTGGTAAAAATGGCATATTTTTTGTGGAACACAATGGCCGCATATATTCCAAACCCTACGGCGCGGGTCTTGCAAAACCGCTTACCCCGGCGTTTGGCGCTGCAGCCTCACCTGCTCAAACCCCCGATGAACGCTTTCTGGTTTACGTGCACACCTACGAGGGCAAAGACTGCCTAGCGCTGATCGAACTTGGTAAAGAAAATTGGCCTTGCATCCTTGCTTCCGGCGCTGACTTTTACATGCAGCCAACCTGGAGCCCGGATGGCATGCATTTAGCCTGGGTGGAATGGAACCACCCCAACATGCCCTGGGATGGTTGTTTGCTGAAACTTGGCAGCTTCAACCCTGAAACCCGCAGCCTTTCTGATGTCAAAATTGTCGATGGCGATGCTTTCACCGCTATTTTCCAACCGACCTTCTCTCCGAATGGCATGCATTTAGCCTATATGGCTGGCCGCAAATCCAGGGATGAAATCTCACTCTACCAGGTCATCAGTGAGCAAAAAGCCTCTTTTAGCAACGGTCATAACTTCCTGCCGGCTGCCTGGGTGCAAGGCATCCGCAACATGGCCTGGAACCCGTCCAGTCAAGCCCTCTATTGGATCGATTTGCACCAGAGCCAAACCCGGCTTGCCCGTCTCGACGTGACCACACGCAAGTCAGAATACCTGCAGGATGACGGTTTTACTCTGCACGAACAACTCGCGCTTTCTGATCAGGGCACCCTGGCCTATATTGGTCAATCGCCCAAATTGCCGCCCCGAGTGCTGGTATCTGGGGCTCGGCATCAAGAAATTATTGCCCGCAGTCAAGCTGATCAAATTGAACAAGGGTTTCTGACCGAACCCGTTGACTTTACCTGGGTTTCTTCGGACGGCCAAACCGTGCATGGCCTATACTTCGCACCTTTCAACCAGGCGTACGTTTCGGAGCAAAAACCACCAGTCATTTGCTACATACATGGCGGTCCTACCTCAGCGGTCAATAACGGCTTCAACCTGGAAGCAGATTACTTCACCAGCCGTGGTTACGCCTACTTTGCGGTGAATTATCGCGGCTCAACTGGTTTCGGGCGCGATTACCATGAAGCCCTCAACGGGCATTGGGGTGAAGTGGACGTGCAGGACGCTGTTGAAGGCTGCAAAGCTTTGGTCGACAAAGGTCTGGCTGATCCGAACAAATTGGTCATCAAGGGAGGCAGCGCAGGCGGTTACACCGTATTGAATGCACTCATCCGCCACCCCGGTTTCTTCAAGGCTGGGCTGTGTTCATATGGCGTCACCAACCTTTTCCTGTTTGATATGGACACACACAAATTCGAAGCCCATTACAACAAGAAATTGGTCGGCACCTTGCCGCAGGATGCCAAGAAATTTCACGATTGGTCCCCTGCATTTCACGCCGATCACATACGAGATGCCATCGCGGTTTTCCAGGGCAGCGAGGATAAAGTAGTACCCCTCAACCAATCTGAGGAAATGGTGAACGCCTTAAAAGCCAACGGAGTCGAAGTCTTTTATAGAGTCTATCAGGGCGAAGGCCACGGCTTCCGCAAGTCTGAAAACATCAAGGATTTCTACGAATCCATAGATCGTTTCCTTAAACAGCACGTGATTTTCAGTATCTAAATTGGAGGGTAAGGCTATGAGCAAGCAAATTGGTCTGCATTCATCGGATGGTAAAAATCTTTATGCTTATCTTTGGGGTGAACCGGAAAAGGCAAAAGCCATCGTTATCCTGGTGCACGGCTTGGGGGAGCACATCCAGCGTTACAAGCATGTAGCCGCCAGGTTCAACGAGCGTGGGATTGTTGTATTGGGCTTTGACCAGCGCGGTCACGGCCAAACCGAAGGCAAGCGCGGCCTTATTCCCTCCGGCAAACAACTCATGGATGACATCACCAGTGCCATAAAGCTTGCTCACGAACTTTGCCCAGGCAAACCTATTTTCCTCTATGGACATAGCATGGGCTCTGTTGAAGTCCTGTATTACGGTCTGACTGGGCCGGAAAAACCTGCGGGTATCCTGGCTACCAGCACACCTCTATACCTGAACCCAGCCAGTGCCAAGAAGCGGAAACTTGCCCAGTTGTTCGGCAAAATCCTGCCCGGCCTAACCCTGAATAACGGGCTGGATGCTAATGGCCTCAGTAGAAATACGGCAGTTGTCAAAAACTACAAAACCGACCCCCTCGTGCACCCCATGGCCAGTGTGCGCCTGGCTAATTTTATGTTTGATGCCAGTGATTATGTATTGGCGCACGCCAGAGAGTGGCATACGCCTCTCTACCTGGCCCATGGCACGGCCGATCCCATCTGCGATATCCGTGGTACGGACCTATTCGCCAAGGACGCCACGGGGGATATCACTTACAAGCGCTGGGAAGGACTCTTCCACGAAACCCATAATGAACTCAACCAGGACGAAACCATCATGACGATGGTGGACTGGGTAGACCAACGGATTTAGGACCAACCATGGAATTCACTAAAATAAAAGAAGTTCTGGAAAAGAACGGCTTTAAGGTCAGTTGCTTCAATACAAAGGCCGAAGTCAGAGACTATTTGGTCGATAAGCTCAAAGGCCAGACTCTCGGCTTTGGAGGCAGCATGACTTTGCGCGAGATTGGTTTGCGCGACATACTGCTGCCTGCTCCAACTGGTGAAAAAGTGGAAACTTATTTGCTTTCGGCCAACGCGCTGGCAGAAACGGGTGAAATTGTCAATATCGATGGCACAGGCAACCGCATAGCTGCGGCTTATTACGGCTCTGAAAATTTGATTTATGTGATTGGCCGCAATAAACTGCAGCCTGATTTAGCTTCAGCAATCGACCGCGCCCGCAATATTGCCGGACCGCTAAATGCCAAACGCCTGAATAAACACACGCCATGCGTGGAAGATCTCAAATGCCATGACTGCGACTCGCCAGAGCGTATTTGCCGGGGCTTGGCCATCACCTGGTGGCCAATGAAAAGCTTCAAAGCCACAGAGATCGTACTGGTTGACGAGGATCTGGGGTATTAAATAGAGCCGGGATAAATTGATCTCACACCGCAATGCCCGATGTTCTCCATGCTGAGAGCAAAGGCTTCAAAGTAAACTAAGGCGGAGAGGGTGGGATTCGAACCCACGATACCTTGCGATATACCCGCTTTCCAAGCGAGCGCACTAGGCCAGCTATGCGACCTCTCCGAGCGAGCGGTATTATAACAGAATTTGGTATAAACGGCAGCCCTAAAAACCCTCAGAGTAAATGGGAATTATTGTCTTTTTTGCCAGTAGCGCTGCTAAGAATTGATTGCGTTTCAATAGAAAATCTAGTGGGGCTTTAACAAATACTCCGTAAACTGATCTTAAGGATAAATTAATCCTTAAAGGAGTTGAATATGACTGCTATATCCAATCGTAAAAATGTACCTTGGTACCTATGGCCGATCTATCTGCCATTGAAGATCGCATTCTTCATTCTTAGCCTGTGTGGGCGGTTTGTCGGCCTCATCCTGGCGATTATCTTTATTGTGTTGAGTAAATTCCTAACTGCCACGATTATTGGGGCTATCATCGGCATACCGATGCTACTTATTGGTATTGCACTGGGCTTCAATTGCCTCTTCAAATGGTAAACACATCAAAAGTGCCTCACAGGAGGTACTTTTGATTATGTTCGCGAGTGTTTAGGAAGCTAATTTCCGCTTGAGGGCGTTTAACACCTCAATGGGGGTTGGGTCCACCCCATAATCCAGTGCCAGGTAATAAGCCACATAATCCCCAAATTGTAAAAGGCTCCACATCTGAGCCATCCGGGAAGTGCCTACAGCTTGAACCGCATCCACGGCCATGCCGGCAATCAGGAATTGCTGCATGGTGTGGTCGATGCGAATCTGATTGCGCGGGTGATCCATCTTTGCCCTCAGGAAAATCGCCGCAGTGTTCTCAAACAGGCTTTCAGGGGCTTCTAAACCCGCCAACGCGTTGTGGTTCATCTCAGGCAAGCCTTCAAATGATGCCCAGGCTTTTGCCAGTTCAGAAATCTGTCCTTTCCAACGCCTGGCAATGACTTCATTCTCCCCAGCCCCAAGGATAATGACATTCCGTCCCAACAATTGGCCTCCCAACCGTCTGGCCGGGTTTTTGTGGATTGGTGAACAGACTGTCAGTAATTCACGCTGAGCACGCATTACAGTCACTGCCTCGTTGATTTCAGAAGGGTCAAATTCCGCCAATCCAGCGCGTTGTAAAAATGCCAGCAAGATGCCAAAAGCGAAAGGAATCGCTGTGCGCGGTTGGCCATGATGTTCAAAGATCCAACAGGATTTTCCAGCTGCCCGGGCGCGTTTTTCGAGTTCGCACCCAGTCGTGAAAGCCAGGATGGAACAGCCATTCTCCAAGGCTTGTTCAAAAGCGCTCAAGGTTTCCTCGGTATTCCCGGAGTGGGAAGAACAGATTACCAGGGTATCCTCGCCGAATGCCCAATCTGGCAGGCCATAATTACGCCAGGAAACAATGGGCACCTTGCCACCCTTGGTCAGAAAGCTTGCCAACATGTCGCCGCCGATGGCGGATCCACCCATGCCTGCAATGCACACCTTGCGGATCAAGGGTAGTTTCGGCATGGCGTAGGCCTGGCCCAGTGCCCAGGCTTTTTCCAGATCATCCGGCAGGGCATCAATATACGCAAGCATGTTTTCAGGGTCTTTTGAATTCATTTCCACCTCGTTAAGGGTTTGGAGCGGTTGTGGTTGGGGCAGCTTCAACTCGGATTTTTACATAAAATGGCGCATCAGCATTCAATCCCATGCCAAAGAAATTGCCGGCTTCATCCTGCATCATCCAAGCGCTCTCAAACTCACCGGCTTTTCCAGGCGCTGTAAAGAGAACACTGATATCCACAGCCTGGCCTGGTTGCACTTCTGTAATCAATCGGTTTTCCTGATGGGCTCCCATCGTATTACCCGAATAATAACTGTACTTGTAAAGCATTGTCCATGTACAGCTGCCTCCGTTGGTGATGCGCCAGGTCTTGATAAATTCCTGCCCCGGTAAAAAGACAGAGCCATCTGGGATGCTAATATCAATCGGGCTGCCTGCCTGTACCCAGTTACAGGGCAGATCTGGTGTTGGCGGCAAAAGAGTTTCGGTTGGCAGTGTTATAAGAGTGTTGGTTGCAGAGGGTGGCAGGTAAATTTGGGTTTCGAGCGGGTTTGAGGGTGCACTGGCAGCGATTTGCGTCTTTGCAGCCTCCTCGGTTACCCTGGCAATGGAGGTTTGAATCAGTGCTGATTCGTCCAAAATCACAGCTGTGGGTGTAAAAGCCTGATTATTAATCGGTTTACAGGCTGACAACAACATTGCCAGTCCGATCAACAAGCCTGCTAAGCAGATATTCTTCACCTATTAATTCTATCGCATCCCTCGTTTTGCCTCATGTTTTCGCCTGGCGGATGGCGAGCAACCTTTTCCTTTACTTGTCAGTTTTGGGCGTCTACAGTATAGTTTTAAGGTTAATGGAAACTAATCGGAGTGGATTTATGGCTGAACTGGAAATTCTTGACAATAAACCGACCCGCAATGAAATGGTAGAGCGCTGGCTTGACCGCCCGGTGGCCAAATGGCTACCCGGTTTAACGATTGAAAAGCTTCTGGTTGGGCTGATCATCTTACTCACCCTTCTTTCCCGCTTTATCAATGTTGGCGAGCGCACAATTTCTCATGATGAACTCAATCATGTTGTGCCTGCTTATAGTTTCAACACTTACGTCTACAACCCGGTCACGCATGGTCCTTTCCAGTTCCACATGCTGGCGTTTTCGTATGCCCTCTTTGGCGATTCCGATTTTTCCGCCCGCCTGCCCTACGCAAGTTTTGGCGTGGCGGTTGTCATCTTCACGCTGCTGGCCTGGAAACGCTACCTTGGCCGGCTTGGGGCCATCATTGCCGGCTTCCTGATGCTGATTTCGCCCTACATCCTTTTCTATAGCCGTTACACGCGTAACGAAATCTATATCGTCTTCTGGGGCGTGGTCATGCTTTGGCTTTTGCTGCGCTACCTTGAGGGGGGTGAAACTAAGTGGCTGCTGTGGCTGGCCTTGATTACTGGATTCCATTATGCAGACAAGGCTACTTCCTATATTTTCACCGCTGAATCCTGCATTTTCCTTGCAGTTCTCTTCCTGATTGATTCCCTTAAACAAAAATGGTCAGACGAAAAATACAGACGCCAGTTTATCCTGGGTTTTGAACTGGTTATCCTCGCAGGCGTATTTTTTCTGGGCATCTACATGCTGCACAAAGCTGCTGCTCCGGTTTCGGAACTCGCCCAAGTCACCAAGTCTGATTTATTGGATGTTGGCACTGTGGCCGCAACCAAGACTTCGATTTTTGCCTCCCGTCTGCCGCTTTTGGGGGCTGGTGCCTTGCTTCTAGGTACACTTGTATACGCTCTTTGGGGCCTCGTCAAAGGCCTAGGAGAGAAGATACGCACGATGCGCAGTTTCAACCTGATTGCTCTTCAGATGCTGCTCGTCCTGCCGCTGCTGGGAGCGCTGGTGCTCAAAGTATTGGGCTATAACCCAGAGGATTACTCATCCGCAGGCATTGTAAGGGCCGTTATATCACTGTCTGTTTTGGGCAGTCTTTCCATGTTCCTTGGGCTAAAGTGGTGGCGCTCGGTCTGGCTAAAGGCAGCTGCCATTTTCTGGACCATTTTCCTTGTCTTGTACACATCCGTCTTCACCCAGGGTCAGGGTTTCTTTATCGGCTTGCAAGGTGCCCTTGGCTACTGGATCTCTCAGCAAACCGTTCAACGCGGCACTCAACCTCTATACTATTATGCTTTCCTGCAGATTCCAATCTACGAATTCCTACCCGCGCTGGGGGCCCTAACCGCGTTCATCATTGCTCTCAAGAAAAAATTGCTCTTTAACTTTGTTGGTAAACCCTTTCTCTCTCCATCGCTGGATCAAACGGAATCGCTTGAGCAATCGGATCTGGAACCTGAATTCGACCTTGAAATCACACGTGAACCTGAAGCTGTCCCGGCCAATCTTACTTATGAACCTGAACCCCAAGTCATTGTTAACGAAGGCGAAGAAAAGGCTTCCGTCTGGGAGCGGGCGTTCCCCGAACCATTACAGGATACTGCCATCTCAAAGACCTTACCAACGGTATTTCTGTTGCTTTACTGGTCTTTGATGAGTCTTTTGGCTTTCACTGCCGCCGGCGAAAGGATGCCCTGGCTGACTACCCACATCACCATGCCCCTAATCCTGACCAGTGGCTGGTCGCTTTCCTGGCTTGCTCACTATGTCGACTGGGAACAGGCAAAACAAAAACACGGCTGGCTGGTTTTCGCGCTCAGCCTCGGTTTCATCATTGCCTTTGTCAACTTGTTGGGCTCCGTTTTTGGCACAACCCCACCCTTCGCAGGTAAGGATCTTGTCAGTCTGCAGAATACCAGCACATTCTTGCTCACATTCATTGGGTCGGGTGCCTTTGGTCTGGGGTTGTGGAAAGCCCTCAAGGGATGGCAAGGCCATCAAGTTGGCCGCTTCCTGCTGCTGGGCTTTTTCTCCATCCTGGCTGTGCTCACTTTCCGTACCTCCTGGCGCGCGGCCTATATCGAATACAACAATGCCAAAGAATTCCTTGTCTATGCGCATTCTTCTGAGGACATGAAGAATGTCTACAACCAGCTGGTTTCCATCTCTAAACGGGTTTCCGGTGATCTTTCCCTCAAAATTGCCTACGATGATAATGTGCGCTACCCCTTACAGTGGTACACCCGCCACTTTACCAACCGCTTCGATTTCGACAAGCAGATTACCAAAACCCTTCGCGATTACCCCATCATCATGGTTGGCCAGGAAAATTTTGACAAAATTGGACCTGTGGTTGGCAATAATTACTATATGTACACCTACAAACGCATGTGGTGGCCAACCGAAGACTACCGCCAGTGGACTTGGCCCAACATTAAGAACGCTATCCTCAACCCGGCCATGCGCTCAGCGCTTTGGCAAATCTGGTTCAACCGGGATTATACGCAATACGCTGCGCTTTCCGGCAGGACCGACCTGACCGTGGCTACTTGGGAACCTTCCAACACGATGCGGCTCTACATCCGCAAAGACCTGGCTGCCCAGCTCTGGGAGTTCGGCGCTGCACCGCAGGCTGATGAGGCGGTCAAGGAAGATCCTTACATAGCTGGCACCATCAACATGGAGCCCGTTAAAGTCGTTGCCAATCTGAACGATAAACCCTTCAATGCGCCGCGCGGTTTGGCAGTTGCCGCGGATGGCAGCTTCTTTGTGGCCGATTCCCGCAATAATCTGATCGTGCACTTCGACAAGGACGGCATGTTCCTTAACTCCTGGGGTTCAGCTTCGGGAAAAATGGATATCAACTCACCGGATGGTACCTTCAACGAACCTTGGGGGGTCGCTGTGGGGGCGGATGGCAAGGTTTACGTCGCGGATACATGGAACCACCGCATCCAGGTCTTTAATCCCGACGGCAGCTTCGTCACAAAATGGGGCAGCTTTACTGTCAATGGGCAAGTAGATGGCTTCTGGGGACCCAGAGGGATTGCCATCGACCCATCCAATCGCGTTTATGTGACCGATACTGGCAAGCAGCGCGTGGTGGTTTTTGATGGCAACGGCAATTACCTAACCCAATTTGGCAGCCGTGGGCTGGATTTGGGCCAACTGGATGAGCCGGTCGGCCTGGCAATCGCCTCGGATGGACGCGTCTTTATTGCTGACACCTGGAATAACCGCATAGCCACCTTCAAGCCCAATGCCGATGGCAGCTTTACGGCTGATAAGACCTGGGATGTGGATGCCTGGTCTTCGCAATCGCTTGAGGATAAACCCTTCCTGGCTTTGGGTGCCAATGATGATGTATATGTCACCGACCCAGCCGGCGGCCGGGTACTGCACTTCGACAAGGACGGTAAGTTTATCCAGCTCTGGGGTGGTTTTGATAGTACCTATCTGATGGGCATCATTAACGGTGTCACTGTCAGCGCGGATGGGCATGTCTGGGTTACGGATGCCACTAACAACGCCGTGTTGGAGTTCGACCCGCTCGCGCCTCAGTAGTGAACCAATGGTCGACCTGTAGGGCTTTCATTTGTTAAATGTGTTGAAATGGGTTATCTACAGTAATAAATTTTTGTAATCTTTATTATTCTCAATACGTAGAGAGCGCATAGTATGCGCTCGGATTTTTTTGTTCTGCATTTAATTCTCTCAAATTCCGATTACGCAGGGATTAAAGGCCGGAACGTTTTTCAATGTTCCCTTCCAGGGCAAAACACGTGCCCTTTGAAATATTTTTACGATGAGGAAGGCATTTGATGTGTTGCACTTTTTTCTAAAGGAGCAAGGCAAAAATGCCATGGACTTTATCTGCTTATCCTTGCTCGGTTGCCCAATTCTTGCGTAGGGAACGCATATCATGCGTTCCAAAGAAAATTATAGGAACGGTTTTCATCATTCCCTATCAAACCAAAATCAAGGAAACTATCTGGCTACCGACCCCAACCGAATGAGTTCCTCGTGCTTCTGGTGAATACGTTCACGGTCCATCTTTTCGACTTTGCGGTCGTAAGTCAAATAGCCATTCACTTCTGCTTCCACATCCGTGGTTTGGGTATAGATGGCGGCTGACAGCCCTGTGGCAATCAAGGGTTTAACTTCGTTTTCAAGTAAATCTAGATAAGCTTTGGTTAATGCTTCTGTAGAATCCAAAAATCTGTAGCCAAATTTGACCGATTCATCCCAGGTGTGCCCGGGCACTAACAGGCTGTATCCCCCAAACTCGGTGACTGCCAAAATACGGTGGTCGGGTTGCGAAGCACTCAACTTTTTAAAGTACACATGGCGGCTCTGAAAATCCCCCCCGCCCTGGTCAAACCAACCTGAGGCGTGATCCATCAGGCGGGTAGGGTCAAGTTGCTTGACCAACTCGGCGGTCTTCAAGGCCTCAAATTGACCCCAGCTTTCGTTAAAAGGCACCCAAACTGCCAGGCTCGGGATGTTGTAAAGAAGCGCGATCATCTCCTGCAATTCTTTAAGGAATTGGGCACGATTGGCAGTATCTGTACGTCCAAAACGTCGCAGGAAGCTGCGGTCGTTGCGATGAAAACCAGTGAAAATGGTAAAAACTGACAGCCAATCCTCACATTTATGCCCACCGTTGGGCATATCCTGCCAAACAATCAATCCCAATTCATCGCAAGCCCGATACCAGGTTAGCGGTTCCACCTTGATATGCTTGCGTACCATGTTGCAGCCAATAGCTTTGGTATATTCCAGGTCGTAGCGCATTGCTGATTCATTAGGTGCCGTGTAGAGACCGTCAGGAAAATAGCCCTGATCCAAAGGTCCGTAAAGAAAGAGGATTTCATCGTTTAGGGTAAAGCGCCAGTATCCCGCTGCGTCCCGCTTTTTACCGAATTTGCGCATGGCGAAGTAGCTTGCTACCTCATCGACCACCCTGTCATCCCGTATCAATTGCACCTTTACGGAGTATAGATGGGGGATTTTCGGCGTCCACTTGATTGGTTCAGGAATTGTTAGGATGGCCGCACTACCAACAGGAACCATTACTACGGCTACCTGCCGCTCTTCATCATTAGCTTCTATTTTGAGGCTCCAATTGCCCGCTTTTTCCCCGTTGATCTTGGTTTCTACACTAATAGAGGCGTTATCTAGGTTCGGGGTTATTTTGAGGCTTTCAATAAATGTTGCCGCTACCTTTTCTACCCAGACTGTCTGCCAGATGCCCGAGACGGGGGTGTACCAGATGTTTTTAGGCTCAAGCACTTGTTTGCCGCGCTGATCCATGCTCGTATCCGAAGGATCCTGGACCTCAAGTGCCAACTGGTTTTCATCATCCCCATCACGGCTCACCAGAAAATCGGTGATCTCAAAACTAAAGGGTAAATAGCCTCCCCGGTGCTCGCCAAGCAGTTTATCATTCAAATAGACCCGGCAATTCTGATCCACCGCGCCAAAATGCAGCCAGACGCGCTCCCCTGCACTAAATCTGAAACTAAATTTGTGCTGGTAATGCAGCATTTCATCTGGCTGGAGTATGTGATTAACGCCTGAAAGTTGCGCCTCTGGCGGAAAAGGCACCAGGATTTGCCCCTCCTTCTGCACTACCTCATTCAGAGTCTTCGCGATGCGGTAATTCCAAAGCCCGTTCAGGTTTGTCCAGGTGTCGCTGCTTCTTTTCAGTTGCGGCCGGGGGTATTCCGGGTGCGGAACGGGTTCATCCACCAACCATGAAGTTTTTAAATCCTCAGCCATTAATCGTCAGCTCCAAAATTGACAGGGTTTGTCTGCGATTGATTATGGTTCTTTAGGAAAAGCCAGGGAATCAACGCGAACAAGCTGATAATAGCCCCAACCACAAAAATAACCGGCACCGGGATAAAACCTGACTCCCCATTCAAGGTAGCCGGGATGCCAAAGCGCCTGATCAAAGCCGACCCAACGGCCGGGCCGATCAACATGGGCAAGGCTACCCAAAAGATCATGCGCATTCCCAGGAAGCGCCCCCGGGATTGCTCAGGCAGCAGGTCCTTAAGCCAGGCTACCGAAGCAATCGAAATGCCCACATAGAAAGCTTGCCATAGAACCCCTGCCAGCGCCAACAGCGGGATGGATCGGAATTGTCCAAATAGGAAACAACCCAGGCTGCTGACTACAATCGCCAGTGCCAGCATGGCCTTCTTATTCCACTTGTCAGCCAGCAGACCCAGCGGAACTGACAAAGCACCGCTGAGGATAAGGATGGCACCGCCGATGATACTGTACTGAGTTTTAGTAACTCCCAAGTTGTTGTTGAGGTAGATGATCAGGTAAGGAAAGGCAACCTGCATGCCAATCCCGGTCACCATAATCAGGATTAGCAGGACAAAAAGTTGCTTATTTTCGCGGATGGTTTTAGGGCTGAAAAGTTCACCGATTTCCGACCAAAACGACTTTGTTGGGGCTTTTTCACGGTCGGTAGGGGCATCTTTCAGTGCCAGGCCAGCAATCAGCCCGGCAACCATCACCAGGCCACCCAGGAAGTAGAAGAAAATGAAATAGCCAAATTGGTCGATAAAAACGCCCGCGGCTACATTCGATATGATCTGGGCGACAAACAAGCACAAATTCAGGACCCCTTCAACTTTTCCGCGTTTGTCAGACGGGGTTACATCGGTCGTCCAGGCATTAAAGGCTGCATCATTGGCGGTCGAGCCGAAGAAGGTCATCAGGGAGTCGGTCAAGATCACGCCCAGAACGGCCAGCGAAGCGGTTTTGAGCATGGCATTCAGTGGGAAAACAGCGGTCATCAAGCCCCAGAGCAGGTAGCCAAAGAGGATGAAAGGTTTGCGCTTCCCCCATTTTGAGCGTGTGCGGTCAGAAAGGGTTCCTATGAAGATGGTCGTAAGAGTTGCCATAACGGCACTGGCAGCTACCATCCAGGCAATCGGTCGGGGATCCTTCGTAATCTTATCGAATACAAAGGTATTGAACCAGGTGTTTTCCACTGCCCAGGCTATTTGCCCGGTGGCAGCCAGAACCACCAGGCTGAACCAGGGGAATTTGTGGGGTTTCTTTTCTTCTATGGACCTTCGGATGCTCATCTGAGCCCCTCTCTGTGCGTCATTACGCTCCCCTCATTTTAACTGTATTCCGCTAAAATCACGGCAATTCCAAACCTAAACTTTCATTTGAGTTTCGACTAAGACTGCAGGTACATAAAAAAGACCCCAGTGAATACTGGGGTCTTTTCAGGTGATTGATCGGCCTATTACTTGGCTTTGGCAGCTTGCACTACCTTGGCAAACGCATTTGCATCTCGCACGGCCAGGTCAGCCAGCATTTTGCGGTTGATAACAACCTCAGATGTGCGCATCGCGGCAATCAAACGGCTGTAGGTCGTGCCATTGAGGCGTGACGCAGCATTGATACGGGTAATCCACAAACGACGTAGATCACGTTTTCGGTTCCTGCGGTCCCCATATGCATACCACTGGGCTTTTAGAAAGGTCTCATTGGCGCGCTTGAAAAGCTTGGAACGGGTCCCTTTGTAGCCTTGGTTCCGGGCGATTAATGCCTGATGGCGTCGTCGTCTGGTAGGTCCACTTTTTACTCTTGCCATAATTACAGCTCCTTTGCGGTCCCTTGGGCGTCAGATCTTTAGATCTCGTTGGTTACACCCAATAGCCACACTAAAACGGGTTGACTTGGACTAATTAGTCCTTTTTGCTCATGTAAGGCGCTAAACGCTTGATGTGACGGGTTAAACCAGTTGCTCTAACAACGATGGTTTCGCTAAGCAAATACTTAACGCGCTTGGGTGTGTTACGGCGAAGGTGGCCTTTGCCAATCTTCGTACGCACAATCAAGCCTGTACCGGTCTCACGAAAGCGTTTGGAGGTAGCCTTATGAGTCTTCATCTTATACTTTGAATCTGACTTCTTGCGTGGCACGATCAAACTCCTCTAAGAAAATCCAACGGCTGTGCATGGCGCAGCCGCTGGTCAGTAAACCGAACTCTAATTATACCCGAATTTACCTGGAGTCAAGCGCTGGGTTCTGCTTTGACAGGAACAGCAGTTTCCTTGGTTTCAACCTTGGTGCTCGCTTTTACTTCAGGTTTTGTTTCCACTTCTTTGTCGCCCGGTTTGGATGCACCGGAACTTGGACGTTTGGCTGTCAGCATCATATACATGGTCTTACCTTCCATGTTGGGCGCTTGTTCAATCTCAGCTACGTCCTTTAGCGATTCGGCAATCTCCCGCAGGTCTTCAAGGGCTAATTCTGGATATGTAATTTCGCGTCCACGGAAGCGGACGGTCACGCGTACTTTTATGCCACTCAGCAGCCATTTTCGCGCATCCCGCACCTTAAAGTCCCGATGATTACCACCGGTCTTAGGGCGTAAGCGAATTTCCTTGATCTCAATCTTGGTTTGGGCTTTGCGCGCTTCGCGTTCCTTTTTTTCTTTCTCATAAAGGAACTTGCTGTAATTGACGATCTTACAAACCGGGGGATCTGTGTTAGGGGCAATTTCCACAAGGTCAAGGCCGGCGTCATCTGCACGCCTTAGTGCTTCCTGGATGGTGACTACCCCAACATTTTCTCCGTTTTCTTCGATCAGGCGGACCTTCTCCGTGCGGATGCGTTCATTTATTCTGTGTTCAGGTCGAATGCTAATCTTTTTTCTCCTTCTTCTTGTCTAATTAAATTAAAATCTTACCTCTCGTCGAGGTCATGTGGTTAATATACCATAGAGGGAATTTTACCGTCAACAATTTGCACGGCTTCTCAGGCAAATGATTCCTGGAAAGTCGTGCAAAATTCAATTATTTCGTAGAATATGAGAGGTTTGAAGAAACAAACAAATCTCTAGTGGCACTTCAGGATTAAGTAAGCTGATAAACACTCTTCTTTGAGATTGACAGATTTTTTACCGAGCTGGGGTTAGTTGCGTTTTGTCCGTTGTCCTTCTGTCAATAAAACCCCTCCCAGTCACTGTGTGAGTACTCCTCCTCAAAAGGAAACTCATAATTAAGGCAGTAGATGCTTCAGCAACACTTTACGGTGACTAGCCTTTGTTGCCACTCTAAACTGAGTTGCCGCAAAGCATACTTGCGGCGCTAAGCATCATACAGTAAGGGTCTTTTATTCAGAATCAGACAAGATTTAGGTAATTGTTGCCATCCAACTAATGTCACTTGAAGATCCTACTTCTGCAATTCAAGTTGACTACACAAAACAGGGTCAGCCAAAACCGGCTGACCCTGTTTGTTTAATGTTTGGTAGTTAAGATTTCTTCTTCCTCGCTGCCAAAATCTGCATTCCTGAAAACGCCATCAAGGTAATCAGGGTGAACACACCATATCCGGTCATATCATCGCAGCTGCCACCAGTTTTTGGAATGGTAATGATTGGCGTGGGGCTCAGTTGAGGCACGTAAGTATTGGTTACAGTCATGCCGATTTCTGTCTTGGTAAACCCACTCGGGACCCAATCCGCTCCACTAGCACCAGTTTCCTTGACAAAGCCTCAACCTTAATTTGTCAAGGCTAAATAGAAATGTCCTACTCTGGCTAAATAGAAATGTCCTATTGGGTTGATAAAGTTGTCAGAACAGGTTTGCCATTTATCTTCTTTCCATAGGTTCTCCAGGAATGGTTGTAAGCAG
>Ga0209429_10000764_pt1 | contig 20944 bp, 20 predicted proteins | sample BarGraNGADG00212_3_FD_184493 | JGI IMG/M metagenome (GOLD analysis project Ga0209429, IMG submission 184493) | Arctic peat soil microbial communities from Barrow, Alaska - Barrow Graham LP Ref core NGADG0004-212 (SPAdes) (version 2) | ecosystem: Environmental > Terrestrial > Soil > Wetlands >...
CGATGACATGAGCCATGATGATCGCAGAAAGAGAATCAGCAGGTACCTGACCTGGCGGAACAGGGAGCACTCAGCGAGGGCTTGCCCCCTGGCAAAGTTTAGGCGTATCAAATTGGAAGTGCACTAGGGGGACGGCAGGAGTTCTCCCGGTTGCCGTGTATACTGCTTTGAAGGCGTCGGCTGAGAACGGAGGAGGGCCATGGGAAGGCTGTTTGAAGACATCACCGAGACGATAGGCGGCACACCTCTGGTGAGGTTGCGCAGGGTGAGCGAAGGCGCGGGCGCGCGAATCTATGGCAAGCTCGAGTCATTCAACCCGCTGGCCAGCGTCAAGGACCGCATCGGCGTCGCGATGATCGAGGACGCGGAGAGAGACGGCCTGCTCGACGCCGGCGTGACCGTGGTCGAGCCGACCAGCGGCAACACGGGGATCGGCCTCGCGTTCGCGTGCGCTTCAAGGGGCTACAAGCTGATCCTCACCATGCCCGAGACGATGAGCGTCGAGCGCAGGCAGTTGCTGGCCGTCCTGGGCGCCGAGGTCGTGCTAACCCCGGGCAAGGACGGCATGCGCGGGGCGGTGGCGAGGGCGGAAGAGGTCGCGGCCTCACTGCCCCGGAGTTTTGTCCCGAACCAGTTCCAGAATCCCGCCAACCCTCGCGTCCACCGGGAGACCACGGCTAAAGAGATCTGGGATGACACGGACGGCGAGGTGGACATACTCGTCGCCGGGGTCGGTACCGGCGGCACGATAACCGGCTGCGCCGAAGTCCTCAAGGACAGGAAGCCCGCGGTCAGGATAATCGGGCTCGAGCCCGCCGGCTCGCCGGTGCTTTCCGGAGGCCAGCCGGGCCCCCACAAGATACAGGGGATCGGCGCGGGCTTCGTGCCGGAGGTGCTGCGCCGCGACCTCATAGACGAAGTGATTCAGGTGAAGGACGAAGATGCCGGTGAGACGACCAGGAAGCTCGCCGTTTGGGAAGGGATACTGGCGGGCATCTCGTCAGGGGCGGCCGCCTGGGCCGCGGTCGAAGTGGCGAAGAGGCCCGATAACCAGGGCAAACTGATCGTCGCTGTGCTGCCGGATACGGGCGAGCGCTACCTTTCGACCTGGGTTTTCACCGACGCATATGACAGCTTGAGGGTCTGACGAAGGCTAACGCTTCGCGCCCGGCCTGAGCGCGAGCGAGCGCCGGACCATCTCGCGCGCCTCGTTCGCTTTTTCCTCGATGGGGATCTTCTCCGCGGAGAGGCCGCTGATCTCGCTGATGCGCTCGACGAGGCCCATGACCCCGTAGGCGGCGATGTCCGGGTTGACCTTCCTGATCTTCCCCTCTTTGATCCCGCGCTCGACCGCGGTCATCGCGCCGGCGTGCACATTGGAATATATCTGACGAAACTTCTCCTGGATGGAACTGTCGGTGGAGCCGATCTCGAGGAAGTACATGAGGTAGATGGGGCCGTGTTTCTCGAGCAGCACCAGCGCCGGCTCGATGCACTGCAGCAGGGCGTCCAGGCCGTCGGGCGCGTCGCGCAGTATCGTCGTGAAAGTGCCCGTGATCTCGTGTGAGATGTCATCCAGTATCGCGAGCATGATGGCGCGCTTGTTGTTGAAGTACCAGTAGATGGTGCCCTTGGCGATGCCCGCGGCCTGGGCAAGATCGGCTATGGTGGTGGCGTAATAGCCTTTCTCCGCGAAGACCCTCGCGGCGACCCCCATGATGTGCTTGCGCCTGTCGAGGGCGCGCCGGCTGCCGGCGGCGGTGCCTGTCGCGCCGGAGAAATCCTCGGGAGGAAACCCCTCGGGCCACGAGAACTGCCCCTGCTCCAGTAGCTCCTTGATCTCATCCAGTTTCAGCCCTTTCTCGCGCTGGAGGATCTTGATGGAGTTGACCATGTCGACGTAGCCGGGGTCGTAGTATGCCATGTTGGGCGCGGTCTTGAGAGGCGGGGGAAGGAGCCCTTCACGCACGTAGTAGTTGATGGCGGAGGTCGAGATGCCTGTTCTCCTGGACAGCTCTCCGATGCGGAGAAGCTTGCGCGTGCCTGTGTTAACCATGTTCCTCCCCTATGTTCGAAGTATAAAGTTACGTCAACCACGGGTCAAATATGCGCTTGCCGCGTCAGAGGGAATGACCGGATGCGGGGTCCAGGCCCTCAGAGGTCAGTGCGTCCTGTGCGAGTGGAAACCAAATGTGTCAGAATTACTTGGATTTTCTTGTCCCGACATATCCGACCATTGCGGGGAGAGTTCTTGAAGTTCACGAGGAGCCTGAAAGGCAGACTCACCATAACCGCGGCCGTCGCCATCGTCTTTACCGGTACCGTCGTGCTCCTTTTCAGCTACTTCATGGCGCGCTCGGTGTTGCGCGAGCAGGTGTTCAAGTCGATGGACGGCGTCGTCTCGCGAACTCGCCGCGAGGTCGAGATAACGCTCGGCGACATGAACGCGGAAGCCGCCGCCCTGGTGGCACGGCCGCAACTGGCGCAGGACCTCGACCAATACCTGGCGGGGGCTCCCGGGGGACAGGCACTGGTGACGGAACTGGACGGCATCCTGAGCTCGGCGATTCCCACCTCCGGTTCTGTGAAAGGCCTTGCGCTTACGTCGACCGACGGGACAGTCGTCGCGTTCGCGGGGTCGCCCGATCTGCAGAGTGGCACGCCGAAGCTTCCCTCCGGCGCACTGGCCAATATCAAGCCGCGCCACCCGATTACGACTTTCAGCCTGGACGGCAATGGCATGGTCATCACGGAGGCCCTCCCGGTCACCCGGCCGGGCACCGAGCAGCTCATCGGCGCCATGGTCATTCAGAGCAGGTCGACCGAACTCGAGAGCGAGCTCTCCGACACATCCGGGCTGGGCACCTCAGGGCGCATCCTGCTCTCGGACTTTGTGGCCGGCAAAGTGTCAGTTCTGTCTTTCAGGGATATCGTGAGGACTTCGACGGGGGTCGCATCCAGGACCCGGGGCAGCCTGCTGCGCCTGCCGCTCAACTCGGACCTGCCGCCCGTGAAGGCCGCGAGGGGGGAGAAGGGCGAGGGTGAGGCGAGCGGATTGCTCGGGAAAGTGGTCGCTTCGTATGACTTCATTCCCGGCCCGGCGTGGGGGGTCACCGCCACCACTGACGCCACCGAGGCGTTCTCACCGATCTACAGGCTTCGCAACGTCAGCATCACCGTCATCGTGGTCCTTCTCATCGGCGGCCTCCTGCTCGCTTACCTGATCGCGCGCTCGATCTCGCGTCCGCTGACGGAGCTCCGGGACGGCGTGAAGGCGCTGGCGGGCGGAGACCTCTCGACCCGGGTCACCATCAGCGACGGGATCGAGGTCACATCACTCGCGAACGAGTTCAACAAGATGGCCGGCAGGTTGAACGACCTCTACGAGACGCTCGAGCGAAAAGTTGAAGAGAGGACCATCGAGCTGCAGGAGGCGAACGCGCGGCTCAAGGAGCTCGACGACCTCAAGAGCGAGTTCGTCTCGATGGCGTCGCACGAGCTGCGGTCGCCCATGGCTTCCATGAAGATGGGGGTCTCCACGGTGCTGCGCGAGATGGTGGGGCCGCTGAACGACGACCAGAAACAGATGCTGGACATCGCCGAGCGCAACATCGATAGGCTGACCAACCTCACCTCCGAGCTGTTGGACCTCACCCAGATCGAGGCCGGGCAACTGGACATCGACCTGCGGGATTGCGACCTCTTTGAACTCGCCCGCGAGGTTGTCGAGGCCGACCAGCCGCTTGCGAGGGACAAGGGCCTGGGCCTCCAGGTGGTGTCAAAGGATGGCCCGGTGGTGGTCAGGTGCGACCGTGACCGGATCTCCCAGGTCATCCAGAACATCGTCGGCAACTCGCTGAAGTTCACAGAAAACGGGTGGGTCCGCGTGTCGGTCGACGGGGTGGCCGGCGGCGGCCGCGTGTGCATAGAGGACACCGGCCCGGGCATCCCGGCGGACTCCAGCGGCACCATATTCGAGAAGTGGTCCAGGGCCCATTCGGAGACCCGCTCGGAGATGAGGGGCACGGGGTTGGGTCTCGCGATATGTAAGGGTATTATAGAGGCGCACGGCGGGGATATCTCGCTGGAAAGCGCGCCTGCCAGGGGCACAACAGTCTGTTTTACACTCCCGACAAGAGGTCCTGATGCGCGAGAAGAAGACGATACTGATAGTTGATGACAACGAGGACATCATCACCACCTACCGCGTGGTACTGGACCGCATGGGGTACGGGGTGGTCGTCGTCAAGGACGGCCTGGAGGTCCTGGACGTGATCGAGAAAGTGAAGCCGGACCTCGTCCTGCTCGACGTCCTGCTTCCAGGGCTGTCCGGCAGCGAGATCTGCAAGTCGATCAAGGAGACTGCGCAGACGCGCGACATCCCGGTCGTCGCGATCACCGCGAGCGTGTCCGCGGACACCCGCAAGAGGATGAAAGAGGTCGGCGCCGATGAGTTCCTGCTCAAGCCGATAGACGTCTCTGACCTGAACCGGGTCATCAAGCAGTTCATCAAGTAGAAAACGTCAGTGGAAAACGTCGTTCGTTTTACACCTCCATTTCCACTTGTGACTGCCACTGCTGCAATCGACAACCGGCTCCGCTGAGGATAAGATTCTTCTGGACAAATCGGCCCCTCTGACGGCGCACGGCGCCCGGCGCCCGCGTCGCAGGAAGAAAGGAGTACCGATGGTAGAAGAGCTTACCGACGAAGAGCTCCGGAAGAAGGCGGAGAGGCGGGTCAAGCAGAAGGTCCAGCTCCTCTACAGCATCGGGATCTGGATAGCGATAAGCATCTTCATGTTCGTGATCTGGTACCTAAACCCACCGACGGCTACCAGTGGTTCTGGTGGGTGGTCGGTGGGATGGGGTTTGCGGTCATGATACAGGTCGTCGGATACTTCAGTGGCAGAAAGGGCGAGGCCGCCCGCGACCGAATGATCGACAAAGAAATGGAGCGCATGAAGAAATGAAGAACGGGGGTCAGGCACTTTTTCCCCGTTTTTTTCACTTCAAGTAGCCTGAACGACCGGCTCGCATGCGGGCATCGGCTTGACGGCCGGACCCGCACAGGAGAGAGGGGGCAATCGTGGCAAGGATCACCGGCGGAGAGCTTCTTGTAAAGTGTCTGGTCAACGAGGGCGTGACGAAGGTCTTCGGGATCCCTGGAGGACAGCTCACGACCTTCATCGATGCCATCGTGACGGCAGGCAGGCCCGAGGGCCTCGACTACTACATGACGCGGCACGAGTCCGCGGCCGCGAACATGGCTGACGCCTGGGTGCGGACCACCGGCAGCCCCGCTGTGTGCTCGGGCACCGTAGGGCCGGGCGCTTCGAACATGATCGCCGGGATGGAAGTCGCCATGGCGGACCATATCCCCATCCTCGCCGTGACCCCGCAGATACACACCAACCGCTCCTACCCGTTCAGGGGTTCCACGCAGCAGCTCGACCAGATCGCGCTCTTCGGGCCCGTCACGAAGTGGAACGCCCTGGTGAACCGCTGGGACCGGATACCCGAACTGGTCGCCCGCGCCATGAGGGAGGCGTTTTCCGGCAAGCCCGGGCCGGTCCACCTGGACATCCCGGTGGACGTCCTCTTCGAGACGGGTGAGGAGGGCAGCGTCCGCATCGCCCCGCCCTCGAGGAGCAGGAGCACGGGACGCACGCAGGGCGACCCCGAGCTGGTCGAGAAGGCTGCCCGGATGCTCGCTTCCTCGGAGCGCCCGATGATACACCCTGGCAACGGGGTGCAGGCTTCAGGCGGCTGGGACGAACTGCGCGAGCTCGCGGAGTACCTGTATTGCCCGGTGACTCCGACCGTAAGCGCCCGGGGCGTCATGTCCGAGGCGAACCCGCTCTGCATGATGCCGGTCGGTGGAGGGTACCTCACCGCCGCGGCGGGCGCGGACGTCGTCCTAGCAGTCGGTTGCACTTTTTCCGAGCTGGACATGTGGGGCCAGCCGCCCTTCTGGGCTCCCGGCGAAGCGCAGAAGGTCATCCAGGTCGACATCGACGCGGCATCCATCGGCCTCAACCGCGAGGTCGACGTCGGAATAGTCGGAGACGCGAAGGCCGTCCTGGGGCAACTGCTCGAGGCGCTCTCCGGTGGCCTTGCCACCAGGGCCGAATCGCGCGAGTTCACCACAACTGTGCAGACGGTCGAGCAGCAGGCGACGGCCGGCATCGCCATGATGGCGGCGACAGACCAGGTGCCTATACATCCGCTTCGGCTGGTCAAGGAGATGACCGACTTCTTCGGGGAGGAAGGCATCCTGGCCGTCGACGGTGGCAACATCGGGCTCTGGGGCGCGATGGCCACAAAGGTCTACAAACCACGCTCTTACCTGTGGCCGGCCGGCTCGGGCCACCTGGGCACTGGCCTGCCCATGGCGCTCGGCGCGAAGATGGCGGCGCCGGACCGTCCGGTCTACATCCTGCACGGTGACGGGGCTTTCCTTTTCTCGGTGGCCGAACTGGAGACAGCGGCCAGGCTCAACCTGCCGGTCATAGACGTCGTCGCGAACGACCGCTCCTTCGGCATGATCAAGGGAGGGCAGGAGATCGCCTGCGACCAGAGGTACTGCGGCGTCGACTTCACCGACATCAGGCTCGACAAGATCGCAGAGGCCATGGGATGCCTGGGCATCAGGGTCACCAAGCCCGACGAGATAAAGCCGGCGCTCGAACAGGCTGTGTCGTCGGGAAGGCCCGCCGTCCTGGACGTCGTGCTGGATTGCGCGGCAAACATGCTGCCGCCGACGCTGGGCCTGATCTCCTCCATATGGCTTCAGGGGTGCGAGGGTATTCCCGCTCCCGGTCAGATGTAACGCAAAATAGGGACAGGCACCTTTTTGCACGCGTGCAAAATAAGGGTCTGACCCCTATTTTGCACCTCAAAACGAAGGGAACCGTGCCATGACGAAAGCGAAAGACACCGAGACCCGCTGGTGGGGATGGGGCGACATCAACAAGACCTATCCGGTGGAGGAGAGGCCGACCTACATCCCGTTCCTCGAGGACAAGCTCGGTATAAAGGTCGACAAGGTCCGCATCCCCGACCCGGAGCTCGACGAGGTCAAGCTCCGCAAGACCAGGCTGAAGAAGGAGAAGGTCTCGGCGCTCGAGGCGATCGTCGGCAAGGAGAACGTCGACACCACCAAGCGCGACCGCGTCTATCACGCCCTGGGCAAGAGCTACCGCGACCTGCTGCGCGCGCGCCTGGGCGACATCCCGAACCCCCCGGACGCGGTGGTCTACCCGGCTGATGAGGATGAGGTCGCCGCCGTCCTAAAGCTTGCCGAGAGCGAGGGATACGCGGTGATTCCGTTCTGCGGCGGCTCGAGCGTGGTCGGCGGGATAGAGCCTTTCGACAACGGCTTCTCCGCTTCCATCACGGTCGACCTCCGGCGGATGGACAAGCTGCTCCACGTGAGCCCCGAGAGCCGGACAGCGAGCTTCGAGGCGGGCATCTGGGGCCCCGAGCTGGAGGACGAACTCAAGAGCCGCGGGCTCTACCTGGGGCACGCCCCCGAGTCGTTCCTCTTCAGCGGCCTCGGCGGTTGGATAGCGAGCCGGTCCGCGGGACGGCAATCCACGGGCTACGGCAAGATCGAGGACATGGTGGAGTCGGTGCGCATGGTGACGCCGAGCGGGGTCATCGAGACTCGCGACGTACCGGCCTGTGCGACAGGTCCCGACCTGAACAGGCTGATCTCCGGCTCGGAGGGGACCCTCGGCATAATCACCCGGGCGACCATGAAGGTCCGTCCGCTGCCCCAGGTCTATGACTACAGGGGCCTCATCTTCAAAGAGTTCGAGGGAGGAGTGCAGGCGATCCGCGAGATGCTGCAGCACGGCGTCATCCCCGAGACCATCCGCATCAGCGACGCCGAGGAGAGCGCGTTCGCGATGCGCGTGCGCAAGCCGTCGAGCAGCGCCGCCAAGGAGCAGGCCATGCAGACCGCCCTCAAAGGGCTTGCCGCGCTCGGCTATTCTTTCGAGACCGGGGCGTTCTCTATCCTCGGGTGTGAAGGCAAGAAGGTCGAGGTCTCGGGCCGCATGAAGCGAATCCAGTCCATCTGCCGCAAGAACGGCGCCGTCCCACTTGGCAAGAGCGCCGGCGGCGAGTGGTACCACGGGCGCTACGACCACCCGTACCTGCGCGACATCATGTTCGGCTGGGGGGTCATGACCGACACGCTCGAGACGGCCACGACCTGGGACAACATCATGAACCTGTACCGAACCACCAAGGACGCGATCCGGCAGGCCCTCGCCGATTACGACTCCAAGGGGATCGTCACCTGCCACCTCTCCCACTCTTACGTGACCGGCTCCAGCCTCTACTTCATCTTCCTCGGGAAGATCGCCGAGGGCCGGGAGATCGAGCAGTGGGAGCACATAAAAAAACTCGCGGGCGACAACATCCTCGCCAACGGCGGCACCATCACCCACCACCACGGTGTAGGTTACGAGCACGCCCCGTGGTTCGTGCAGGAGTACGGCCCGCAGGGCATGGAGGCCCTGCGCGGGCTCAAGAAGTCCCTGGACCCCAAGGGCATCATGAACCCGGGTAAGCTCGGCTTGTAACAAAGTGTAAAAAAGGTGCCAGGCACCTTTTTTACACTACGTCTCCCTCCCCTTGAGGGAGGAGGGCAGGGTGGGGGTGCTCAAGGAGATATCCATGCCATCAGGTGAAATCCGCTTCCTCGCGGGCGAACACGGCGCAAGGTTCCCCGACTGCAACTGCCTGTTCATCGAGGACGACGTAGCGACCGTAGTGGACCCGGCTACCCGCCGCGACGAGCTCGAGCGTATCCAGCGTGAGAGGGGCGTTGGCCTCGTCATCGACACGCACTACCACGTTGACCACACGCGGTATAACAGCCTTTTCCCGGACGCGGACATCGCAGCCCATCCTGCCGACGCGCCCGCTATCGAGTCCCTGGATACCATGGCTCACATGGTCGGCATCGAGGACAAGCCATGGCTGCCGGTATGGAAGACGGTGATGCAGGAGAGATGGGGCTATAGGCCATGCCCCGTCACCAGGCTCGTGTCCGACGGCGAAGAGGTGAGCCTCGGGAAGAACACGGTCAGGTTCGTGCATGTGCCGGGACACACGCCGGGCAACATGTGTCTTCACTTCCTCGAGAAGAACGCCGTCTACCTCGCCGACATCGACCTCACCCCGTTCGGTCCCTGGTATGGAAACAGGTACTCGGACATCGACGCGTTCCTCGCCTCGATCGAGAAGGTGAAGACCTTACGCGCGGACACCTGGTACACGGCGCACGGGGACGGCATCATCGAGGGCGATATCGACGACCGGCTGGACGCGTTCGCGGCGGTCATCGCGGACCGCGACCGGCGCCTCCTCGAGTTCCTCTCCCAGCCGCGCACGGACTCGCAGATCGTCGACGCGACCATCATCTACGGCAAGCGCTGGGACCCGCCCGAGATGTTCGACTATTTCGAGGGACTGATGGCGGGCAAGCACCTGGCACGCCTCGAGCGCGCGGGGAGGGTTGTGAGGGTTGGTGACGCCTGGCGGCTGGCATGAGCGGCGGACAGGCGTCAACATTCTGCCGTGCGCAACCAATCGATGCCTTCGCGCATTTATAATGCGCGGCGATTGGAACCATTTGACCACACCCGGGCATGAACTCGAGAAACATGTAGCACACGACAAGGAGGCTTTCGCGCTCCTCTACGAGGAGAACTACCTCCGGATATTCAACTACGTCCTGTCCAGCGTCACTGACGTCGAGACTGCGCTGGACCTGACCTCGGAGACCTTCTTCAAAGCACTTCGAGCTCTGCCCCGGTACCGGTACACGGGTTCTCCGTTTGCCGCCTGGCTGATGAAGATCGCATCCAACGAGATCGCGATGTTCTTCAGGAAGAAGAAGCGCGCAGGCGGCCAGGTGGAGTTCTGCGCGGAGACTATCGAAGTGCATGAGGCTATCCTCGCTGACCAGGTGCGCAAAGCCGCCGAGACGATTGAAGCCAGCGATGAGTTCCTGGCGCTGTCCCCATTTCTAAAAGAGCTCCAACCAAAGTACCGCGAGGTGGTCTTCCTGCGCTTCTTCGAGGGCCTCGCTATCGATGACATCTCCCGCGTGCTAGGCCGCCCGCCCGGGACGGTGAAGTCGCAACTGAGCAGGGCGATGAAAATCCTGAGGGCCGGCATGCAACCTGGTTCAGCGTCCGAGCATTTAACAGGATTGAAAGATCAAGCGTTCACAACGGAGTCGGAATGAACATGGCTGATCAGACGAAATACCCGTTGGTCGAGGTCGAGTCCCATCGCGTCGCTCTCGGGCGCGCCCTGGAATCGATCTCCGGCGCGGCAAGCGTGGGTGGCAGGTTACGAGGGACAGCGCTCAAGTACGCGGTCCCTATCGCTGTCGCGGCATTGCTTGTCGGCTCATGCTTTCTCGTCATCAACCAGAAGCCGCATGAGCGTGTTGCGACCTCTCAACCCGGCGCCCTCACCCCCGCTTCTGACACGTCAGGCATATCCAGCATTATGGCAACGAAAGGCGTTGCCGAGCCGGCGGCGGTCTTCAAAAGCATTGAGGACGCGGAGAAGGTGGTCCATATGAGTGTCTTACAGCCGGTCTACACGATCGGGGGGCGTTTCAAGCAGGCGCTCGTAGGAACCCTTGCAAATATGGAGCCCGGGATATTTATCACATATGACAACGGGCTTCAAATCACCGCGAATGTCTGGCGAGAACCCGTGGATTATCAAGGCAGGGTTGACGCCTACATGTACAACGATGCCCAGTTGAAGAGTGTCGCACCTCAGGGGCCGCCCTCCTACCGTCTGGTTGACCTCAGAGGTGGAAAAGCAATGGTCTGGGGACGCGACCTCTATTTCTGGGAAGGCTCGATTGAGTACACGCTCGCGGTCAACCCGAAAACCCAGGCCGACGATGCGAGCGCCATCAAAGAGCTCACGCGCGTGGCAACATCTATGAGTGGCAGGTCATCGGTACCGCCGGCCGGCGCGAGAATCTCAATACCCCCGAACTACGTGGACATCCCGTCAGCCGTCCGCATGAGCGGTATCAAGTTCAGGTGGCCGGAATATACTGACGGCGCGAAGGTCACAGGTGTTTATGCAACGTCGGTCTTGCCCTACCAGAAAGATGAGAGGCGGGATAAATGGGCTTACGGTCACATGGTGGAGATCTGCTATGACAACGGGATGCTGGTGACCTACAAGGAACCGCCCCATGCCGGAGAGGCAGCCACGGAATCGCCAACGGAAGGCGCCAGCACGCGTTCGCTGAAGATCGCGGGACTCGAAGCAACCCTGGAGTTGCCGACCGGCGTGACAGATGGGGCAAAGCCGGAAGGTTCCGTGTCCGCGGGGGGCCTGCGCCTTCACTGGCACGATGGAGGAGGCGCCTATACCGTATCGTTCGATGGACCCTCCGGCCAGCCTCCGGTCATCAGTGCGGACGTGGCTGCTGCGACTGAATATATCAGAAGAATCGCCGAGTCCATGTACCGTTGACCGGGAGGCTCGATGAAGCGACTATTGAAGCCCAAGCTATTGAGCCCCTTAGAAACCACCATTCTCATTTGTTTCGCGGCAATCCTGCTCGCCTCCGGCTGCGGGCAGCCGGGCAAGCCCGCCACGTCGATAAGAAAAATCGACTCAGGCCAGTTCGAGGTTCTCCAGCAGGCGCAGAGGAAAGTGAACGCCTTCATCTCCGCGGGTGAAGGCGCGGTCATCAACAGGGACCAGAACGTTCAGGCGAAGCTTGCCCGGCTCACAGAGGTCATCAAGAAGTTCGAAGCGTCCCTGCCCCGGCCTGTGAGAGGCGCTTCGTCCAAGGAGCAGGGTAGCGATCTCACCAGCAAGCTGATGGGTTTCGATTCCATAGTCCGGTGGAAGGACAGCAAGGGCAGGCCTCAGGAGGACCGGCCCAGCGCCTGGTACGTGGCTTCGGATTACCTGAACGCGGTGGATACCATCTACGGCTTGTATGACTTCGAGAAGTACGTCGCCGAACATACTCTGAACGATGGAACGGTCTCGAACCCTGCGAACCCGGCGGCCCTCATGGTCCCGTCCGGAGGGTTGCAGATGTACGGAGCCGGCGCGTCTCTGCACGGCCTTTTCATGGTTGGAATCACCCGGGACCCCGCGACTGGCACTCTGCGCTACGTCTTCTCGGCCGGGTTGAAGGGTCAGGACGCGCCGACTGGACTGAACGAGGTGGAGTCAAAGGTCATCGATGAGGCGCACTCGTGGGTGGCGGAAGGAGATGAACTCCTCGTCGAGCGAACGAGCATTTAGTCATTTCACTCGAGCACGTCGCTCGCCGTGAACTCCCTGTTGATCTCAGGAACGTAGTACGCGCACTCCGGCGCCAGCTTCTCCACCATCGCCTTGAACGGCAGCAGCTCCACCCACTGGCTCACGGGCGGGAAGAAATCGTCGAAGTGCTGCGGGATGACCGCGCGGGGCCGGATGGTCGCGGTCAGGTAGGCGGCGCGAGTGCAGATCCGCGAATGTCCCTGAAGGGGAAGCATGAGGATGTCAGCGCTCGGCATCTCGAGGAACTCCACCTCGTGCGGCTTGAGCCCCAGGCTGCCCATGTGGATGACCGTGACGTCGCCGAAGTCGAACCAGTAGATCAGTGCCGGGCCCGAAGGCATCCCCCTCATGTCCTTGAGGAGTCCCGCGTTGCTCAGCCGCAGCACGCGGGGCGCCGTCCGCATTATCAGGCGGGCGTCGAAGATGATGTGGTTGCTCGGAAAGACCTCTATTTTGAAATCGTCGAACGGGAGGGTGTCGTCGCCGGCGAGCCGGCGGATCCGCCGGGTTGGCACTCCCTTACGCTCCAGGGTGTCCGCCGCGATACTCGAGCAGTAGACGTCGGCGCCCGAAGCCTCAACGATAGCCGGCACGTCCGCGAGGTGGTCGAAGTGCCCGTGCGTGATGAAGATCTCTTCTGCGTCCGACACGTCAGCTACCCGCAGCGGCTGTACCGGGCACGCGTTCTGTGCCCTTGAGTCCAGGAAAGGATCGATCAGCAGCACCCTGCCGTTGTGCACTATCTTGAAGCCTGCTGTCCCGAGCCATTGAAAGGTGGTCTGCGTTTTCAAGCTCACTCCTGATAAATCCCGCGCTGCATTCAAGCGGTCAACCGTCTGCCATCCGACTGTTCGACAAAGCGTCGCTCGCGCCCTTCGCAATGCGTGATTCCCGGCCCCGGGCGTGTTCCGCTCCCGCCCCGAAGCATGATGTTTGTCATTTTTCTAGTTGTGCGGTAGGGTTAATATACTTGCAGGACGAACTGCACTGGCAGGAGGGTATATACATGGAAAAGAAGCAAGTCGAAGATGTCCTGGCGAAAGTCAGGCCCATGCTTCAAAGAGACGGCGGAGACGTTGAGTTGGTAGAGGTGGAGGACGGCGTCGTCAAGGTCCGCCTGGTCGGTGCCTGTGGGGGTTGCCCGATGGCCACCCTTACCCTTAAGAGGGGCATCGAAGCCAAGCTCAGGGAAGAGATCCCCGATATCAAAGAAGTCGTGTCGGTCTGATTCGACCAGGGAAATAAGCCAGGGGTGGCCCGCAAGCCACCCCTGTTTTTTATTCCGTTATAATCAAAACGCAATAAAGGGGTCAGACCCCTGTTTTGCAGGTCGATGCATGAGAGGTGAACATGCCCGTTGCAGGTGTTGATATAGGTTCTCTGACCGCCAAGGCGGTTGTCCTGGAAGGTACCGAGATGCTCGGCAACTCGCTCGTCCTCACGGGACACAACAGCAGGCTCGCCGGGCGCGAAGCCCTCGAGAAGGCGCTTGAAGACGCCGGGCTCGAGGAGGCCTCCCTCGACCTCATGATCGCGACGGGCTACGGGAGACATGCCGCAGACTTCGCAGGCGAGAAAGTGACCGAGATCACCTGCCACGCGCGCGGAGCCCACTTCGCGCGGCCGGAGGCCCGGACGGTGATCGACCTCGGCGGCCAGGACTCCAAGGCGATAGCCGTCGACGAGAATGGGAAAGTGCGCGACTTCGTGATGAACGACAAGTGCTCCGCCGGCACGGGGCGGTTTCTCGAGGTGATGGCCGCGGCCCTCGGGATAGAGCTCGACGACCTCGGGCGCATCTCGCTCGAGTCCGAGTCCCCCGCGTCCATAAGCAGCACCTGCACGGTGTTCGCGGAGAGCGAGGTCGTGTCCCGGGTCGCCGAAGGCGTCAGCAAGGTCGACATCGTGGCCGGCATCCACCAGGCGATAGCCTCGCGGATCTACGCCATGACGGTCCGCATCCCCGTCGAGGAGCGCGTCATCATGACCGGCGGCGTCGCGCGCAACCAGGGCGTGGTAAGCGCCCTCGAGAAGAAGTTCAAGACCGAGATCATCGTGCCGGAGATGCCGCAGCACATGGGCGCGCTGGGCGCCGCGCTGATTGCGGTGGAGCGAGTAAGAAGCCTCGGCTCGGGGGCGTGATGGAGAAGCTCTGGCTTTCCGCCTACGACGACGATGTCCCCGCTTCCATAGACTACCCGGAGGTGCCCGTCCACCAGCCGTTTCTGGACGCCGCCTCGCGATACCCGTCAGTGACCGCGCTCATCGACCGGGGAGAGCCGGTCGCCTACCGGGAGCTTGCCGAACGCGTGTCCTCGTTCTCGCGGGCGCTGGCGGCACGGGGCGTCGGCAAGGGGGCGGGCGTGGGCATCTTCCTTCCCAACATCGTCGAGATGGTGGTCTCTTACTACGCGGTCATCGCGACGGGCGCCACGGCGGTGCTGCTGAGTCCGACGCTGGTCGCTCGCGAGTTCGAGCAGATGATCGAGGACGCGGGCTTCAAGACTCTCATCACCACTCCAGAGTTGATGACAGCGGTGACGGATGCTCACGCGCTGGAGACCGTAGTGGTTGTTCGAGACGACTCGAGTGGCGAAGAGCAAGCGGCAGACCTCGGGCAGCGCATGGTCTCTTTCGATTCAATGGCCCGGGAGGGCGGTGCGGAGTTTGCGGCACCGGCGATCGACCCCCGCCAGGACACCGCCGTCCTCATCTACACCGGCGGGACGACCGGGCTGCCGAAAGCGGTCGTGCTCACACACTACTCGGTGGTCGCGAACGCGATGCAATTGGGCGCCTGGGTAGGTCTCCAGAAGGGCTACCCTGCGATAGCGGCCCTGCCGCTCTTTCACTCTTACGGGATGAGCACCGGCATCAACGCGGCCCTCTACCACGGAGCGACATCCGTACTGTCGCGCGGCGAGGGCGCGGACGAGCTGCTTGAAGACATCCAGCGGTACCGGGTGCGCTTGCTGGTCGGAGTACCATCGACCCTCGACGAGCTCGTCAACCACCCGGGCATCGAGAAGGCCGACCTCTCTTCGCTCGAGCACTGCTTCGTGGGTGCCGCGCCGCTCCCGGGGACCATCCGAAGGCGGTTCAACAGCCTGACACCGGCGCGGCTGCTGGAGGGGTACGGGCTCACCGAAGCGGTCACCGCCCAGTCCGCGAACCCGGCGCACGGCGTCAGCAAGCCCGGCTCCATCGGCGTCCCGTTCCCTGACGTCGAGTTCAAGATTGTCGACCTCGAGACCGGCCTCAAGGAGCTGCCGCCCGAGAAGGCGGGCGAGCTCGTCATCAAGAGCCCTTGCGTCATGAAAGGCTACCTCAACCGGCCCAGGGACACAGCCAGGGCGCTGCGGGGCGGCTGGCTCTTCACCGGTGACATCGCGTGGGTCGATACCGACGGGTACTTCTTCGTCATCGACCGCAAGAAAGAAATGATCACCACGGGCGTATTCAAGGCATACCCTGCCGAGGTAGAAGCGGTCATCAACAGCAACCCGAATGTGAAGGAGTCCGCGGTGGTCGGGCTCTTCGATGACTTCCGCGGCCACAGCCTCAAGGCGTTCGTGGTGCTCAAACCGGATGAGCGGTTGACAGAGCGGGAGCTCCTGGACTTCCTCCACGAGAACCTCTCCAGCCACAAGGTGCCGCGGGTGATAGAGTTTCGTGACGAGTTGCCGAAGAACGCCGTGGGTAAGATACTACGGTCAGAGTTGGAGTGAAAATGCACCACTGGGGTCAGGCACCGGTGGTGCATTTGAGAGATGAAATATCTGGAGCAGTATGCGATGCACCACCGGTGCCTGACCCCACTGGTGCATTTTGAGAGGAGAAGAAATGCCTTCTGGAGCCCTCGACAGATTGATGAAGCTGCGCGACGACCCATATGCCATGGCGCGCTCGTGGAAGGAGCGCACGGGCTCCAAGGTCCTCGGCTTCTTCTGCTGTTACGCGCCTGAGGAGATGATGCACGCCGCCGGGGCGCTCCCAGTCAGGATCACCGGCGAGAACCGGGACATCTCGAAGAGCGCCGCCCACCTGCAGTCATACTGCTGCTCGCTGGCTCGCACCGGGCTCGACATGGCGCTGGACGGCACCCTTTCTTTCCTCGACGGCACCGTCTTCGTCCACACCTGCGACACCATGCAGCGGCTGTCCGACATCTGGCGCCTGAACGCGGGCTTCGCGGTCCACGCGGATATCATCATCCCGGTCCGCTTCGAGACGGATTCCGCGTGGGCGTACATGATCGCCGAGCTCTCGTCGTTCAAGGAGAAGCTGTCCGAGTTCCTCGGGCCCATCGACGACGCCGCGATCATCGAGAGCATCAGACTATACAACAAGAACCGCGCCCTTCTCTCCGAGGTCTACGACCTGCGCCGCGCGAACCCGGAGGTGCTGCCCTACGACCAGGCGCTCTGGATAGTGGCATCGAGCGCACTGATGGAGAAGAGCGAGCACAACGCGCTGGTCGAAGAGATACTGTCGGACTTGAAAGAAGCGCCCTCGCCCGCGACTGATGACCGCGTGCCCCTCTTCGGCATCGGGTCGGTGATGGACCAGTGGGAGTTCCTGAAAATGGTGGAGGAGTCCGGTGCAACCTTCATCGACGACGACTTCTGCGACGGCCGGCGCTATTTCGATACTCTCGCAAGAGAGGACCTGCCGCCTGTCGAGGCCATCGCGCACCGCCTGTGGGACCGCAAGACCTGCCCGTGCAAGCACGCGCCGTCGAAGGAGCGCGCGAAGTGCATCGTTGAGGAAGCAAAGGCGTCGGGCGCAAAGGGCGCGATCTTCTTCCAGTTCAAGTTCTGCGAGCCGCACGCCTTCGACTACCCGCACGTGAAGAAGGCGCTCGACGCGGCTCAGATACCATCTCTCAACCTCGAGATCGAACAGGGCTCCGTTTCGATCGAACAGATGCGCACGCGCGTGAGTGCGCTCGTCGAGACCATAAAGTCATAAGGGGGACCAACCTTGAGCGCTGACGAAATCGTAAAGCCGCCGAAGATCGCTGCCACCGAGCAGATGAAGCAGCTCATAACCAACTACTACATCGAGGCGAAGACGACAAAGGAGAAGCCGATCTGCTGGATCACGAGCGGGGGGCCCGTCGAGTTCCTCATCGCGATGGGCGTGATCCCGGTCTATCCCGAGAACCATGGGGCCATGTGCGGCGCCGCGAAGATCGCCCCCGGCCTCGCGGAGGTCGCCGAGGGGATGGGCTTCTCGCCTGACCTGTGCTCGTACGCGCGCCTGGATATCGGCGGCGCCGTGACACAGGGCGGAGCGATCCCGGGTGGCCTTCCGAAGCCCGATTTCCTGCTTTGCTGCAACAACATCTGTGGCACGGTGATGAAGTGGTACGAGGAGCTCTCGCGCATTTTCGACGTGCCCATGTTCCTGATGGACACGCCGTTCATCCACGGGAGCAAGCCCGAGCACGCCACGGAGTACGTCCGGCAGCAGTGCGTCGAGCTCATCGCGTTCCTCGAGGAGCAGACGGGGAAGAAGTGGTCGGACGACCGGTTCACCGAGGTCGCGCTGCTCTCAGTGCAGGGCGTGGACCTGTGGAAGGAAGTGCTGAAGACCGCGGAGAGCAGGCCATCGCCTTTCACGTGCTTCGATGCCTTCATCCACATGGCGCCCATCGTCACGCTGCGCGGGACCCAGGAGGTCGTGGACTACTACACCCTGCTGCGCGACGAGATGCGCGAGCGGGTGGCCAATGGAATAGGCGCGGTTGCCAACGAGAAGTACCGGCTGATCTGGGACAACATCCCGATATGGTACGAGATGAGGAACCTGAGCAACCTGTTCGCCAGCAACAACGCCTGCCTGGTCGCGGACACCTACACCACCGCGTGGGCGGTCGACATCAGGATAGAGGACCCGCTCACGAGCATGGCCGACGCGTACACCAAGGTCTACCTGAACATATCAATAGACATCATGCTCGAGCAGCTCATCGGCCTCATCGAGAGGTACTCGGCGGACGGGCTGGTGATGCACTCGAACCGCTCCTGCAAGCCATACTCGCTCGGCCAGTACGACCTGGCGCGCGCGGTCACCGAGAGGACAGGCAAGCCGGCCCTTATCATCGAGGCGGACATGACCGACTCGCGGGTGTACTCGGAGGCACAGGCCCGGGAGCGCGTGGAAGCGTTCATCGAATCTCTCTAAACGAGCGCGTGACCTCTCTGTCCGGTTGAGGAGTGCATAGGTGCAAGAAAAAGGTTTGACCCCTGTTTTGCACGCCGAGCTCGATTCGCTGGTTCTGCCCGAAGAGACCCCCGTGTTCAAGATTGCGGAGCGCCGTGGCGAGACCGTCGCCTTTGAGCGCCGCCGCGATATGCTGGACCCGGGCGCGCGGGTCTCCGTCTCGAGCATGGGTGACTCGATACCCGCCAGCGTCGGTGAAGCCCTCGACCGCATCGGCGCCGCCGACATCATCGCGCCGGGGCAGCTCGTTGCCATCAAGGTCAACCTCGGCGGCGGCATCGCCGGCGTCCCCTCATCGTTCAGCGACCCGCTCGTGGTCGAAGGTGTTGTCGACAAGGTGCGCGAGCTCGGTGGCAGGCCATTCGTTTGCGAGGCGAACATGAGGACGCTCACCATGGACCAGGGCCTGCTCTCGCGCCGCGGGCTCTACCCTCTGCTGGTCCGCAAGGACGTCCCGTTCGTCAACCTCTCGGAGCTCGGCGGCATCGACTTCTACCCGCTCGGCTGGACGCACCCTGTCAACCTGTCCCGCCTGCTGATGCATCCCGACGTCAGGGTGATCAGCGTGCCGGCGCTCAAGCACCACTGGGAGTGCAGCGTGACGCTGGCCGCCAAGAACATGTACGGCGCCATAGGGGAGAGGCAGAAGAGCCTCTTCCACCGAGGCGGGGCGATCGACGAGACGGTGGCCGCGGCCGCCCGGGCGGTCACGCCCGACATCTCGCTGCTGGCCCATCGCCAGGTCGGAGGGAGGCTCGGCCCGCACTTCTGCATCCCTATCGACTTCGGCTACATCGTCGCCTCGGACAGCATGCTCGCGGCGGACCGCGTCGGCTGCGACTTCATGGGGGTGGACTGGCGGGAGGTGAAGCACATCCAGATCAACTGTGGGGGCCGCGAGATACCTTATGAGCTCGTCGAAGGCTCCGCCCAGATCGACCCGCGAACCAGAGAGCGCGTCGCCCGCACCGCCATGTCATGCTCGGAGGTCTGGTTATGGAGGGCTCTGCTCTACCCGCAGTACTTCGTGCCGCACAGGACTCAATACAAGCAGATCCCCAGGTTCGAGGCGGTGGGGGCGTGGATCAACTGGCTTCTATTCCACACCAGGGGGGACGCCTGGCCTTCCGAGTGGAGAGCCCGTTGGGAACCGCCGGAGGCCTCGTAGCGCCGGCGTCCCGCCGGCAACACTGCTCGCCTATTCCGCGGGCTTGCGCGCCAGGATGATCTTTACCCCGAACTGCTCGGGTGGCACCGGGCGCACCTCCACGTCCTCGAAACCTGCTTCTTCAAGTACGCCTTTCCAGACGTCGCCGGTCGTCAGGTATTCGCCTTCGTTGCTGATGTCCGCGGGGAGAGTGGCGAGCATGACCTGCATCATCTCGAAGGCGCCGTGGTCCAGGCAGTAGAGAGCGACGCCGACCATCTTGTCCACGATGTCCTTGACCCGGACGGGGTCGTGCGGGTCGCTGTCCACGTCGCAGAACATGTCGGCATATACGAGCACTCCGCCCGGCGCGAGGACGCGCAGCAACTCGGAGCCGCACTGCGACCGCTGCTCGGGGGGGAGGTGATGCAGTGCCAGGTTCGAGAACAAGTAGTCGAAACCGTTGTCGACGGCAGGTATCCCGAGCGCGTCGCCTTCCCTGACCTCGACAGCCTGCCGACCCGCGAAGCGGGCACGGTATTTGTCGCGCATCCCGGCCGACGGATCGACGCCCACGACGTCAATCCTGCAGCCGCCGAACCGCTCGAGCAGGCGCTCGGTCACGGTTCCGGTCCCACAGCCGAGATCGAGCGCGTGGATCCCGTCGGCGTCCTCGACCACCTCGAGCATCCGCTCGATAGTGTCTATGTACTGCGGGTTCTCTATGAACACCCGGTCGTAGTCTTCGGAGAAGCTGTCCCAGTCAGCCATCGTGCTCCTTTCATCAGCGAAGAAGATTATAACGCAGGCGCCGATGGCGATACCGCCGGCTCGGTGACTCGACCACCCTCTCTGCATTATCATTCATGCATGAACAAGGACCTGCCGATCACTGTGACCGCCGCCATCATCGTTCGGGGAGGGCGGGTACTGATAACCCGTCGCCCTCCGAACGGCAGGCACCCGGGCGGGGGGTTCAGCGATTAGCTGAACATAACTCAACGCACACAAAGAGCGCCCGCCTCCTGGCGGGCGCTTTCTTCACCAGATTTAAGATAGGGGTCAAACCACTTTCTTGAATTATTGATGCCGGCGGGACGCCGGCGCTACGGGGAAGAAAGGGGCGAAGGGCCCGGGGGTCGGGCCCTTCTGGGGTGCGGGTAGCGATGAGCGGAGTGGCACGGCTGCGGCTGGCGAGGCCGCGTAGGAGGGAGGTGTATCGGGGATGTG
>Ga0209429_10000765_pt1 | contig 20934 bp, 13 predicted proteins | sample BarGraNGADG00212_3_FD_184493 | JGI IMG/M metagenome (GOLD analysis project Ga0209429, IMG submission 184493) | Arctic peat soil microbial communities from Barrow, Alaska - Barrow Graham LP Ref core NGADG0004-212 (SPAdes) (version 2) | ecosystem: Environmental > Terrestrial > Soil > Wetlands >...
AAGTACGGCCGAAATGGCCGGATGGATCATCTGCGTATACATATAAGAGCTTTTGTATTGTGAACCGGTATGATTTGAAAGAGGAATTTCCGATACTTACGCAGCGCTTCATCAATTTTAATGCAGCCGTAGATGAAATCCTGTGGATCTGGCAGAAAAAATCAAATAATGTCAACGATCTTAAGAGTCATATATGGGATGAATGGGCAGATGCCACCGGATCTATCGGCAAAGCATACGGATATCAGTTTCAGGTAAAACATAAATACAGGGAAGGTGAATTCGACCAGGTGGACCGGGTGCTTTTTGACTTGAAGAACAATCCGTTAAGCCGCCGTATCCTTACCAATATTTATGTGCATCAGGATCTGTCGGAAATGAATCTGTATCCCTGTGCATATTCCATGACTTTTAATGTGACGGGCAACTCCCTTAATGCAATTTTGAACCAGCGTTCACAGGACATGCTTGTCGCAAATGGCTGGAATGTCTGCCAGTATGCAGTTCTGGTGCATCTGTTTGCACGCGCGGCCGGCCTTGAGGCAGGTGAACTGGTTCATGTCATTGCGGATGCACACATCTATGACCGTCATATTTCTATCGTCAGGGAATTGATTGAGAGGCCGGTCTTTCCGGCGCCAAGACTCGTTTTTGATACGGACACTGAGGATTTCTACGATGTCACCCCTGCAAACATACATCTTGAAAACTATCAGTACGGTCCCAAAATAACTTCTATCCCGGTAGCTATTTGAAAATAGATAATCTGGTGTCAGGCGGGGAGGGTCATATGAAAGCAATAGTTGCAGTGGACAATCATTGGGCGATCGGCTATAAGGGGGATCTTCTGGTTAGCTTACCCGAAGACCAGAAAGATACATTTCGAAGACTGACTCTTGGCAACACGATTATATATGGCAGAAAAACTCTTGAAACATTCCCCGGACAGCGCCTGCTGCCAGGACGTACCAATATTATTGTCAGCAGGAACGCTTCTTTTAAAAAAGAAGGGGCGATTGTACTGCATTCCAAAGGAGAAATTCTTGCCTATGACCATGACCATGAAAAAGAAGAAATTTATTTGATCGGAGGTGCTGAAATATTTTATACCATGCTGCAGAATTGTTCTGAAGCGATCGTTACCCGTATTGATTATTCTTTTCCCGCAGATGCCTTTGTTGCGAATCTGGATGTTGAGCCCAGCTGGAAAGAAGTGAGCAGGTCTGATGTTATTCATTCAATCAAAGGTTATGACTTTACCGTTCATCACTACAGGAATTTGAATATTGAGTTTTGACAGTTTGATTTTGCTAGACATGTACAATATGCACAAACCTTACAAGAGATTTATGTATAAGGTATACAAAAATAATGTTGAATGCCTGCGAGGCTTATGCTATAATCATTATGACAGAAGAATACAGCAACTGTCGCAGGCAAAGAGCTTCAGAAGCTTGATGTACAGTGTCTGGTCACAGGGTGACTTAAGGCAAAACCGCTAAGGAGGTATGACTCATGAAAGCGTTTAATTTGAACAATGTTGATGTACAGGCCTTTATGAAAGCATTAGACTCTTGCAAAGGTGATGTCATGCTCATAACCGATGAGGATGACCGCTTCAATCTCAAGAGTAAGTTAAGTCAGATTGCAGGTATTGTGAATTTGATTGAGGGCGGCAAGCTGGTTAACGCCAGAATTTACTGCTCAAATTCCGAAGATGAATCTATGCTGTTTAGACTCAATCTGTTCGGTGCACCGGTTGAGACTGACGGAAAGTAATTTCCGGATGTTTCCCGCTCAGCCAGTAATTTTATCCGTTTCAGAAATCTTTCTGGAACGGATTTTTTTGTAAGATTCTTGCAAGGTTTCTGATTTGATTTCGTATGGATGCCTGAATATGCTATAATTAATTTCTATATATTCATGCCCTGACTGAAAGGATACTTCATGACTTATTACCGATACAATGCACTGGATATTGCAGCATATATTAAATGGACCAGCATTCCTGCTGAGACAGAGCGAACTTACCTGGATCTTCTGTTCCAGATGCGCGAGCAGATTTTAGCGCGTCCGCTGGCGAAAGACTTTGAATCATTTGCGATGGCAGTTTTTCGCGAAATGTATCATGTCTGGGCAAGAGGTTTTGAGAATGAATTTTCCGATGTGAATCTGATAGCGCCTGAGGGCAGCGTAGCACTTTTTTGCGATCAGGAGTTTCTGTCACTTGAATCGTACATGAAGCTGCTGTCGCTTCATTTGATTCTTACTGAGAATCTTCCTTATATCAGGATTAATTTTGTGGGACTTCCTTTGCTGATAGGAGCCGAAGGTGAATTCAGCTGCTTTGAGAAGAATCTTGCAGAGGCGGTCAGAATGCTGCGGCTTGCAACAAAAGATGACAAAGGAAATGAGTTCAATCTGTCACAGGGCGTTCCCAACGAACCATTATGTCTGGGCCTGCTAAGTGAGTTCCGTACGGAACTCTTCGGCGCCGGCGGATATCGTGTAAAGCGCAGCAACGACTATCAGGAAAAAATGCGCGTACTCCGTGAGAAATCAAGGCGTGAACAGGAAGTCCGGGAAATACTTAAATCCGGAGTTGACTCCAGGAAAGACCGCAAAGGATTCCTCCCGGGAATACCGATTACATTCACTCCTGCAGCTCGGCCGGATACCGATCTTCCGCAGCTTTACCCGGCAGACTTACCGGTCATACCGGATTTGACTGTACATACAATCGACGAAGTTATTTCTTCACCGCAGGAGTCTGTTGCTCCCAAAGAAGATGCTGAGTCTTTTCAGATACAAGATAAAACCAAAAAGAAAAGGTGAAATAAATGCTTAATCCTCCTGCTTCATTGAAAATGGGCCTTGATATCGGCTCAACAACAGTAAAGATCGTGCTTTTAGACGGTGATAATGTTATATACCAGCAGTACAGAAGACATCATTCAGATATTCGCGGCGAATTAATTAAAGCTTTTGAAGACTTGACTGCTGAATTTCCGGCTCTCAGTGTGCAGCTTGCTATTACCGGTTCCGGCGGATTATCCGTGGCAAACTGGCTTGGACTGGAGTTCGTTCAGGAAGTTATTGCAGAAACGGCTGCTATTTCAAGATATAATCCCCTGACCGATATTATTATTGAGCTCGGCGGGGAAGATGCAAAAATTACCTATCTGCATCCGGTGCCTGAACAGCGTATGAACGGCACGTGTGCCGGCGGTACGGGTGCATTTATCGATCAGATGGCAACTTTGCTTCAGACGGATGCCGACGGACTTAATAGTCTTGCCAAAAATTATACGACACTTTATACGATTGCATCGCGATGCGGTGTTTTTGCAAAAAGCGATATACAGCCGCTCATCAATGAGGGCGCAGCCAAGTCTGATCTGGCTGCCTCTATTTTACAGGCTGTTGTAAACCAGACGATTGCAGGTCTTGCCTGCGGCCGCCCGATCAGGGGACACGTAGCTTTTCTCGGAGGACCTCTTTTCTTTAATTCCGAACTGCGGGTTGCTTTTGAACGCACACTCAAGGAGCAGGTGTCTTCTTTCTGGATGCCTGACAACGCGCAGCTCTATGTTGCGATCGGGGCAGCTCTTGTCGCCTCCAAAGAGCCGGTTACCCTGTCTGACATCATCCGCTCGTTTCACGATGAGAAGGGATTCACCCCGGATATCACACGCATTCCACCGCTTTTCAAAGACGAGGCGGAAAAACGCGCCTTTGACGAAAGACATGATAAGGCAACGCTTGAACTGTTTGACCTCTCCATTCAGAGGGGGCCGTGTTTCCTTGGCATCGATGCAGGCAGCACAACAACAAAGGCGGTACTTATTAATCAGCAGGGGCAGCTGATATACACATATTACGGCGGAAACAAAGGAAACCCGGTTAAGAGCTCGGTTGAAATCATGAACGAGCTTTACCGGCAGCTTCCGTCTGCCGCCCATATTGCATACACATGTGTTACAGGGTACGGTGAGAATATTATCCGCGCCGCGCTCCGGACTGATGAGGGCGAAATAGAGACAATGGCTCATTTCCAGTCTGCCAAATATTTTTGTCCGGATGTCGATTTCATTATCGATATCGGCGGGCAGGATATGAAATGCCTGCGCATACGTAATGGCGTCATTGATTCCATCATGCTTAATGAAGCGTGTTCCTCGGGCTGCGGCTCATTTATTCAGACATTTGCCGAGGCACTCAAGATGGATGCCCATTCCTTTTCCGTGGAAGCACTTTCGGCGGTCAACCCGGTTGACCTGGGAACGCGCTGCACAGTTTTTATGAATTCAAGAGTAAAGCAGGCCCAAAAGGAAGGCGCATCTGTCGGAGATATTTCCGCAGGCCTGTCTTATTCGGTGGTCAGAAATGCACTTTACAAGGTAATTAAAATCCGCGATACATCGCAGCTTGGTAAAAAGATCGTTGTTCAGGGCGGTACCTTCTTAAATGATGCCATTCTTCGCTGTTTTGAGCTCGTATCCGGACGTGAGGTCATAAGGCCTAACGTTGCCGGCCTGATGGGCGCTTTCGGGGCAGCCCTCATTGCCATGCAGCGCTGTAAGGATCCTTCCGTGACGTCTGCAATCCTCGGACCGGATGAGCTGGCTGTTTTTACAATGGCCACGGAAATGTCGACCTGTCCGCACTGCGGCAATCACTGCAAACTGACAATATCCGCCTTTTCAAACGGCGGGAGATTTGTTTCGGGCAACCGCTGTGAAAAAGGTGAGGGGAGAACAATCCAGAAGGAAGTGCTGCCCAATCTGTTTCTTTATAAATACAACCGCACTTTCCGTTATAAACCATTATCAAAAGATCTTGCGTACAGAGGCCGGATCGGCATTCCGCGCGTCCTTAATCAGTATGAGAATTACCCTTTCTGGTTTACGGTATTGACCGCACTGGGCTTCCAGGTAATCATTTCGGCAAGATCAGACCATAAGCTGTTTGAGAAGGGTATGGATTCCATACCCTCCGAAAGTGTCTGTTATCCGGCCAAGCTGGTTCATGGACACATTGAAGATCTGATTGACAAGGGAGTCCCTACCATTTTCTACCCGGATATTCCTTATGAACGCAATGAGAATAAAGATGCGAACAATCATTTCAATTGTCCGATTGTCGCTTCCTATCCTGAAGTTATCCGGAATAATCTTGAGAATCTGACAGCTAAAAACATCAGATTCCTCAATCCGTTCCTGCCGCTTGATAATCCGCAGAAGCTTGCAGAACGGCTCAGTGAAGTGTTTTCCGATGAGAAAGTGACAGTGGCCGAAGCGCTTTCCGCCATCGCAAAAGGTGACGCCGAATATGATGCTTTCAAAAACGATATTCGTGTTAAAGGACAGGAAATACTGGATGAGCTTAAGAGAACCGGCCGCAAAGGTGTCGTTCTTGCAGGGCGTCCTTATCACTGTGACCCGGAAATCCATCACGGCATACCGGAAATGATCAACGGTCTTGGACTGGCCGTCCTTACCGAGGACAGCGTAGCCGTGCCCGGACGCCTGCAGAGGCCTATCCGCGTCGTAGATCAATGGATGTACCACACACGTCTTTATGAAGCTGCGGCTTTTGTAGCAGATCAGGATAATCTTGAACTGGTTCAGCTGAATTCCTTCGGATGCGGCCTTGATGCGGTTACTTCGGATCAGGTTCAGGAAATACTGGAATCCAAGGGTAAGCTTTATACACTTCTGAAGATCGATGAAGTCAGCAATTTGGGCGCCGCCCGTATCCGGATCCGCTCCCTTAAGGTTGCCATGGATGAACGAGAGGGAAGAACGAAGGCGAATATTCCGGCACACTCCAGCTATACACTCAGCCGGATTCCATTTACAAAGGAACACAAAGCGACTCATACCCTTCTGGCACCGCAGATGGCGCCGATCCAGTTCGAATTTGTCGAGGCAGTTTTCAGAAATTACGATTTCCGTATGAAGCTTCTCAAAGAAGCAACAGCGGAGGATATTGAGTGCGGTCTTCGCTTTGTGAATAACGATGCATGCTTTCCGACGATTATCGTTATCGGACAGATGGTCAACGCTTTCCTGACAGGCGGGGCAGACCCTGATAATACATCGGTTATCATCACACAGACCGGCGGCGGATGCCGTGCCACCAATTACGTCGCCTTTCTGCGCAAAGCGATGAAGGAGGCAGGTTTTCCGCAGGTTCCCGTTATTGCATTGTCGGTTCAGGGTCTTGAAGGCAATCCCGGTATGAATTTCACAATTCCGATGATCCACCATGCTCTTCAGGCAATCTGCTATGGGGACATGTTATCCACACTCCTTCTGCGGGTCCGGCCTTATGAAGTGACACCGGGCGCTGCCAATGCGCTGTATCAATACTGGAGTGAGCGCGGAATCAATTATTTTAACCGCTCGGCAAAATTCTCGGGCCTTTCAACGGCCTATAATATGGATAAGGCATCCAAAAATATACGAAGTGATGAGGAGAGGGAAGCCGGACGTGTGGAAAATGCACTGGCTGACCAGAGCCTCGATGCCGGGATTAACCGTGCCATACGATCCTTCCGTCATCTGGTCGATCAGACCGTTGCGTCTTTTGATCAGTTCCCCATGCTGGACATTGAACGCAAGCCGCGTATCGGAATGGTGGGCGAGATTCTTGTCAAATTCCAGCCGGATGCCAACAACCATGCCGTGGATGTTATCGAAAAGGAAGGCTGTGAAGCTGTGGTTCCGGGACTTCTGGACTTCTTCCTTTACTGCTTCTATAATCCGGGCTGGAGACATGAGAACCTCGGAACGAGTGCTTTGTCTTCCTGGTTTTCAAGCCGCGGCATTGATGTCCTCGAAGGATACAGAAGACATATTGTCAAAAAAATGGAAGCGACCGGAAAATTCCAGCTTCCCATGCACATCCGTCGGATGGCTGATAAGGCTGAATCAGTTCTTTCCTGTGGTAATTCCTGCGGAGAAGGCTGGTTCCTGACAGCTGAGATGATAGAGCTGATTGAAAGCGGTGTGCCGAATATTATCTGCGCACAGCCTTTTGCATGTCTTCCAAACCATGTAACCGGCAAGGGAATGATCAAGGAACTGCGCCGTCAATTCCCGCATTCCAATATTGTTCCGATTGATTATGATCCCGGTGCAAGCGAGGCCAATCAGCTCAACCGTATTAAGCTGATGGTCAGCACGGCACACCTTCAGCATGATACTGTCCGGAAACATCATGAAGTGAAAGATGCTATAGCTAAAGAAGCAAAAGAAACCGGTAAGATAAAAAAGACTAAAGGGAATACGAAATCTACTGGAATTACGAAAAATCAGGAGAAATCTGAAGGGAATGCAATATCCGTGTCAGATATCTTATAACCGGTTAAAGCCAGCTTATGCCATATATTGGATGGAGGTGCGTGACCGTGTCTGTTAAGCCTGAAAATATGAAAAAACTGCTCCTGGTTGATGGAAACAGTATTATCAACCGTTCTTTCTTTGCACTGGCCGGCCGCGGCAACCTTACGGCTCCGGACGGCACTCCCACAGGTGCTTTGAATACATATCTTAATACCTTATATAAATTTATTGAGGAAGTGAAACCCACACATCTCTGTACGCTTTTTGACATGCGTGAAAAGACCTTCCGCCATGATATGTATGACGGCTATAAGGCAAAGCGTAAAGGAATGCCCGATGAGCTTGCGGTACAGATGCCTCTTCTCAAGGAGACGCTCGACGCGATGCATCTTTCGCGCTTTGAGCTTGCCGGCTACGAAGCGGATGATCTGATAGGAACACTTGCCCGGCAGGGTGAAACCGCCGGATTTTCGGTCTATATCCTGAGCGGGGATAAAGATGATTTCCAGCTGATTGATAATAATACGGTCGTTCTGATGCCCGTCAACAAAGCAGGCAAAACATCAACTGAAATGTATGACCTTGAAGCACTTCTTACCCGCTATGAACTGACTCCTGATGAATTTCTCACCTTGAAATCCATCATGGGCGATCCCAGCGACAATATTCCGGGTGTCCGGGGTATCGGAGAAAAGGGCGCGTCAGAGCTGGTTAAAAAATATACTACGCTTGATTCCATATATGAACATATCGGGGAACTCTCAACGGGGATTCAGAAGAAGCTGTCTGAAAATAAGGAAATGGCATATCTGTCTTATGAATTATCCAGAATTGACTGTAATGTTCCGATATCACTGTCCCTCGATGACCTGGCTTTCGGTGAGCCGGACCAGGCAAAGCTTTCCGCGCTTTTCTATCGGCTCGGTTTTCGCAGCCAGATCAAAAAGTGGAATCTCGAAGGGGTCGCTGAGGAACCTGTATCGTTTATACCGGATGATAACGACAAGGAAGATCAGCAGGACAGGACCGGACTGGAACTGCCGGGCTCTTTGCCGATGATTAAAGTTGATATTCCCCTTCCGGAATTTTCCAAGGCATTTCTTGCAGGGAAAGCCAGGGAAAAGGATCATTTCTGCGTTTCTATTGATATGCCAATGCCGCAGAGTCATATGTCCTCATATAATCAGGCACATCTGACTGTGTGTTTTGCCCCGGATCAGATCTATGCCTTTTCACCTGATTCCATCAGGATGGTGCTCGAATATCTGGTACGGCAGGGTGTCGGCAGAGGAGCACAGGAATTACTGCCTGTCAGCCACCGCGTGAAAAGCCGCTTCCGCGGACTCCCGTTTGTGCTCCCGTTCAAATCATGTTTTGATGTGGAAATTGCCGGTTATATTCTTAACCAGATTGAAGGCGGATCACCGTCTTTTGAAATGCTTTATGAGCATGCGGTCAAAGAATCATATCCCCGTTTTGCAGAATACAAAGGGTCCGATCATTCTTCAGCAAACCTGTCGGATAATCCGATGGAACAGCTCCTTGCCCAAAACGAGCAGGCCAATAAGGAGACGATCCCTGCTGATGCAATTCATGAGGGAGCGCTTCTCCCGGGAACGGTGCAGAATATTGATTATGACAGGCAGCTTATAGAGGAATCTGCCTGGCGGGCTCTGCTTTGCCGCAGAATTGCAGCTTTTCAGAAGATTTCCATAGCAGAAATGGCTTTGGAAACACTTGTATATGAGATTGAAATGCCATTAGTTCTGCGCCTTGACCAGATGGAGCGTACAGGCGTACTTGTCGACCGTACGACCCTTACGGATATTCACATCTCATTCGAAGCAGAGCTTACCCGTCTGTCCGCTTCCATATACGAAAAAGCCGGCATGACTTTCAATATACTTTCCCCAAAGCAGATAGGACAGGTGCTTTTCGAAAAACTTCAGCTGCCTTCCGGACGCAAAAACAGCAGCGGTACCTATTCGACAGATTCCGATGAACTGACGCGTCTGATCGATGAGCATCCTGTAGTCCGTGATATTCTGAATTACCGTCAGATATCCAAGCTTGATTCAACATTTGTCCTCGGTCTGCAGAAAGTCATTGATCCTGCGGACGGGCGTGTGCATTCGAGTTTTTCACAGGTAATGACAAATACCGGAAGACTTTCGTCTGCAGAACCGAATCTCCAGAATATTCCGATCCGGAGTGACCTCGGAAGCCAGATTAGAAAAGCCTTTATTGCTCCTCCGGGACGGGTCCTTCTCGATGCGGATTATTCGCAGATTGAACTGCGCCTTCTTGCGCATCTTTCGCAGGATGAGAATATGACAAATGCTTTTTTGAATCATGAAGATATCCATATCAACACGGCTGCGAAGATTTTCAATGTGCCCAGGGAAATGGTGCAGCCCTCGATGCGTTCGGCTGCCAAGACGGTCAACTTCAGTATCGTATACGGCATCAGTGATTACGGGCTCGCCCAGGATCTCGGCGTATCCTACAGTGAAGCACATCATTATATTGAACATTATTATGCCCAATACCCGATGATTCGCGAGTATCTCGATTCACTCAAGCAAATGGGATATGAAAAAGGCTATGTCGAGACTATGTTCGGCCGAAGGAGAGTCGTCAAGGAACTTACTTCACCCAATAGAAACATACGCAACTTCGGTGAAAGGGCTGCGATGAATACACCGGTGCAGGGAACTGCCGCGGATATCATCAAAATTGCAATGAACCGTGTAAGCGAAGGTCTTGTCAGGGAGAGGCTCGATGCCGTTCTGATCCTGCAGGTACACGATGAACTGATCGTCGAATGCAGGGAGGACCAGGCACAGGCTGCATCGAAAGTACTTAAAGAGGCAATGGAAGGTTCGGCAGTCCTTCGTGTTCCGCTGATCGCGGAAGTAAGTAAGGGACTCAGCTGGTACACATGCAAAACATAACAGAATAAACGGGGGATTACAGATGTTTGTAATTGGAATTACCGGTGGAATCGGAGCAGGTAAAAGCACGGCCGCCAAAATATTTGCGGACAGAGGCGTGCGTGTTCTGGATGCCGATGAGATCTCCAGAAAAGTTACCGGGCCTCAGGGCCGTGCGCTCGATTCGATCCGGGAACTTCTGGGCAACAAAATGATTGATTCTTCTGGGAATTTAAACCGCAAACTGGTTGCCGGCCTGGTTTTTTCCGACCGCACTATGCTCGACAGGCTGTCGGCTGTCATTCATCGGCATGTTCTCGATGAGATTGCCGAAGAACTTGATAAAGAGAAGGAAAAGGGTACAAAAGTCATTGTCCTCGATGTACCGATTCCTGTCCAGAAGGGTTTCATCGATGCATGCAATCAGATTTGGGTGATCAGTGCCGACGAAGACGTGCGCCTCGAAAGAATCAGGAACCGCGGTATGACAACTGAAGATGCCAGGCGCCGTATGGATATGCAGATGACCCGGGAAGAGTATGAAGATATTGCTGATATTGTTATTGAGAACAACGCAGACGAGGAGACACTGAAAGAACAAATCAATATCCATATCCGAAAAGAGCTTGAGGAGAGAGGAATACGTATATGAGCACACAATTACTGATATCCGTATGCGGTCTGCTGTTTTCCAATCTTCTGATTCCCGTAATCAATGCCGTGCTTTACAAAAAGGATGAGGTCCTTCGTAAATATGTACGCCTTTGTACGCTCTTTTATATATCCGGTACATTATTAGTACTGATTATTACGCTTTTGAAACCGGAAGTACCACTTTTATGGGTGTGGCTCTGCCAGATATTTGTTTTTGGCATTTATGCGGTCAGCTGCGGTATGGTCGTATATGTAGTAAAAAAATTCGCAGAAGGAGCAAATCCTTCTGCGAATCAAAAACCCGATGATATTACCCCTGACATGGATGATGATACAACTGGAAAAACAGAAGACGGGGATCAAAATTCCGGCAAACAGTAAAAACTATAAATCAAAAATCAAATCAAATCAGACATTAAAACGAAAGAGAGTAACATCGCCGTCTTTCATCACGTATTCCTTGCCTTCCGAACGTACCAGGCCTTTTTCACGGGCAGCGGCGTATGTTTTACTGGCTATCAGATCGTCAAAGGCAACAATTTCGGCACGAATAAAGCCTCGCTCGAAATCCGAATGGATCTTGCCTGCCGCCTGGGGTGCTTTGGTACCTTTTTTGATCGTCCATGCGCGGCATTCATCCGGGCCGCTTGTCAGAAATGAAATCTGTCCGAGCAGCTTATAGCATGCGCGGATCATTTTATCGAGGCCGGACTGGTCAATTCCAAGATCTTCAAGAAATGCCTTGCGTTCGTCGTCTTCCAGCATTGCAATTTCTTCTTCGATCCTCGCTGAGATCACAACGACTTCAGCACCTTCTTCCTCTGCAAAGGCACGGACGGCTTTCACGTATTCCGGTTCAGGCCCGCCGATATCATTTTCAGAGATATTGGCAGCATACAGGATCGGTTTTGAAGACAGAAGTGCCAGATCCCTGACATAAACCAGTTCGTCTTCTTCAAAGACCAGACTTCTTGCGGATTTGCCTTTTTCGAGAGTTGCATAGATACGTTCGCATACTTTGAGTTCAGGCTCGTACTTCTTGTCGCCGCCTTTCATCATCTTCCTGCATTTATCCATACGTCTTTCCATATATTCCATATCGGAAAGAATGAGTTCGAGGTCAATTGTCTCAATGTCCCTTGTCGGATTGGTAGCACCGTCTACGTGGATTACATTCTCGTCGTCGAAACAGCGGACGACGTGTACAATTGCATCGACCTCACGTATCGTGCCAAGAAACTTATTTCCGAGTCCTTCGCCTTTGCTGGCGCCTCGGACAAGACCTGCAATGTCAACAAACTCGACGACTGCAGGGGTGGTTTTGACGGGATTATACATCTCGGCGAGACGGTCAAGGCGAGAGTCAGGAACCGCTACAATACCCACATTTGGTTCAATCGTGCAGAACGGGTAATTGGCAGATTCCGCGCCCGCTTTCGTTATTGCATTGAAAAGTGTACTTTTTCCTACATTCGGCAGACCAACAATTCCCAATTTCATTGCAAACCTCTTTCATATCTTCTCATTTTATATTCCCGGTTATTATAACATGAGACACACGTGAGGCGATAACTGTATAAATCAATTTTCCTCGAAACTACGGTCTGTTAGGTAGTTATTGTCAGTTTGTGCATGAAATTGTCGAAAAATGAACCGCACAGACTTGACTGCCTTGATTATCATAATGGAACAAAGCGTCGGAGGAGACAAAAATGACAAGCAAAAAAACCCGGTACGCCAAGATGTCCACATGCTTTCTGTATGGAATTGAGGGCTTTCTCGCAGATATTGAAGTTGCAATTTTCTCAGGTCTTCCTGCATTCGAAATAGTCGGACTCTGCGACCCGTCCATCCGCGAGTCAAAGGAACGCGTCCGTGCGGCGATACGTCATGCGGGATACGAGTTTCCTACCGGACGGATTACAGTGGGACTTTCCCCTGCCTATATGCACAAATCCGGATCTTCCTTTGATCTACCCCTGGCACTGTGTATTTTGCTTGCTTCAGGACAAATCAGAACAATACTTAAAGGAAGGCTTTTTGCTTACGGTGAACTGACACTGACAGGCAGTGTGAGGGAAGTGCCCGGAAGTATACCACGTCTTACATGTACCAAAGGAACGGATATTGTACAAGTCATTGTTCCGCAAAAGACAGTTCGGGAGGCCTTGCTGCTCGATGTAACAGCTGTCGGGGTATCATCACTGCAAAATGCGATCGGCTGTCTGGAAGGCAGGGCCATTGAGGAGTCGGGGATTGTACCGGCAGTCCAGCCGCTTCAGACTGACCCTCCCGGTGAAACGGTAGATTTCTCGCTTCTGCGGGGCCAGGAAAAGACAGGCCGCGCGATCCTTCTAGCTGCGAGCGGGTTTCACAACATTCTGCTGACGGGAAGTCCAGGCAGCGGAAAGACCATGGCAGCCCGGATTCTGCAGGGAATCATGCCTCCGCTTACATCTGCCGAGAAACTCGAGTTACTGAAGCTTCGAAGCGTGTCCGGAATCCTTCTTGATGAAGACTTAAGCCTTCATCAGAGACCTTTTCGTTATGTACACCATACATGTACTGCGGCAGCTATGGCGGGCGGTGGCGCAAATCCGACCCCCGGGGAATTATCCCTTTCCCTTTACGGGGTACTTTTTCTTGACGAAATGGCGGAATTCTCTCCGCATGTATTGGATCTATTGCGTCAGCCGATGGAAGAGAACAGCATACTGATTTCAAGAGCGGGAATGAAGGTGCGTTTTCCGACACAGTTTTTACTAGTAGGGGCAACAAATCCGTGCCGATGCGGAAGACTTCTTGAAAATCCGAAATTATGCACATGTAATGAGTGGCAGAGAAAGCAATATCTGAACCGGATAAGCGGTCCGCTTCTGGACCGGATTGATCTGTTTTCGGAGCTGTACCAAATTGACAGGAATGCTTTGATGGAGTCCGTACAGGGTTCCAATCTGCATCTCTCTGATTGTCTCAGGGAGCAGGTCGAGGCGTGTTGGGAGCGCCAGTACTTGAGGTGTGACGAAGCGGGGCAGACCCGGGTCCTCAACGGGTCCAACCGCACACATCAGATTATGGAGGCTTTCAGAATTACGCAGAAATCATTGGATTTTGCGGTGAAGTCTTCCGAAAAGCTCAGGATTTCAGCCCGTGGTCTCAATAGAATACTGCGCGTGGCAAGGACGATTGCAGATCTTGAGGGAGAAAGGGATGTTCTTGCGTCACATGTCTCGGAGGCACTGCAGTTCCGTCAGAAAATTCCCTGAGGACATCTGAAAATATCTGAAGACATCAGAGGAAGAATACTTCCGGTGACTGTTGGAGACTTCCAGTGACAGCCGGAGACTGTCGGAAAGATCAGGTATCTACATACGCATTGATCAGGGAATAAGAAGGGGAGCAGTATGGAAGAGCAACACAATACAGAATATATACACAATACAGCAGAAAAACACGTTGGAAAACCGCATGATGACGACTCTCTTGCAGCAGATTTATTCATCTCCGATATGATATTTGATAACCGTATGGGAGGAAGACGCATCAGATTCCTTCTGGATAATCATGTGATTCATTCTCTTCGTGAGCTATATACTTTATCCGGCATTCAGGTTTCGCAGGAGACGGAAGCCCTGCTGTCAGGACAGGAATGGTCAAATATCAGATACTGTCTGAAGGACGGCAGAAAAAAGAAACAGGCAGAAAGTAAAGCTGTGATCTGCCGGAATCTTGGCATCCAATCAGTTAACCGGGATGATGCCTCATACCCTGTTAACCTTCGAAGGCTTGAGGGAATGCCGCTGGTTCTGTACTGGATGGGTGACCTGTCGATTCTCGGGGATAAAAAGATGCCGGCCGTTGCGGTAGTAGGAAGCCGGCAGCCTACCGTGTACGGATTAAGTGTAACAAAGGAGATCACCAAAGCACTGGTTGATCATAATATCTGCATAATCAGCGGGCTGGCACGAGGAATTGACACAATCGCCCATGAGATGACCCTTGCATGCGGCGGCAGAACTGTGGCTGTTCTTGCTGGAGGATTGGATCAGGTATATCCTCCTGAGAACAAAGAACTGTTCCGGACAATTAAGGATACAGGTCTTGTTCTTTCTGAGATGCCGCCGGGGCAAAAAGCCCTGCGGCAGTATTTCCCGGCAAGAAACCGTATCCTGTCGGGACTTTCCGACCTGGTTGCTATCATGGAGGCAGGTGAATTCAGCGGGACCCTTCATACTGCAAGTTTTGCCGCGGCTCAGGGAAGGGACGTATTTGTTGTTCCGGGAACGATCTATGCACAGCAGTCCCGCGGGAATCTAAAGCTTATCCAGGACGGTGCAGACCTTCTGCTTTCTGCCGAAGATATACTGGCCAGGCTGGCGGGTGTTGCTTTTTTCCGGGAAATGGATGAAATAAGACAGCAGGAAGAGGCAAGGAGCATCAGCAGACGACGTAAAGAGAGCCCGGAACTTCTTACGCATTCGGAATGCATGCAGGTTATTATTGATCAGCTTTTGCTTTCGGAGAAGACCATGGATGAGCTGATAGAAGCTACAGGATTTCCCTTCGGAAGAATTGCTCCGCTCCTGTCCGAACTTGAATTATCAGGAAGGATCATCGGGCAGCGGCAAAGATATGCTTTGACTTTTTACGGTATATGAAGTATATAATAGTAAAAGATTGCCCTAAATATATGATTTTCACTTGTTTTCCAGTGAAAAGGGCATGTAATCGGCACTGAGACGTATCGTAATGTCAATTAATACAGCACCAGCTGCAAAAGAAATGAGAGAGAATGAATAGAAAACTCGTAATTGTTGAGTCCCCTGCCAAGGCGAAAACCATCGGCCGTTATCTGGGGAAGGAATATAGAATCTCCGCCTCTGTCGGCCATATACGCGACTTGCCTTCATCAACAATAGGTGTTGATGTTAAGAAAAATTTTAAACCGACCTACATCAATATGAAGGGAAAAGAGAAGATCATTCGTGAACTCAAGGATCTTGCGAAGGACTCGGATCAAGTCTACATCGCGACTGACCCTGACCGCGAAGGTGAAGCAATTGCCTGGCATATTGCCGGAATACTAAATATTGATGCAACCTCAGCCTGCCGGATCAGCTTTAACGAAATCACCCAAAAGGCGGTGCAGGCGGCAATAGCGGCGCCTCGTCCGATTGATCTTGATCTGGTTAATGCACAGCAGGCGCGCAGAATTCTCGACAGGCTTGTTGGTTATGAACTCAGCCCCCTGCTCTGGAAGAAAGTACGAAAAGGCCTTTCCGCGGGACGCGTACAGTCAGTTGCAACCAGGATGGTCGTTGACCGTGAGAGTGAGATTACAGCCTTCATCAATGAAGAGTACTGGAATCTTACGGCGGAGCTCAGTCCTAAAGAAGAATCCTTTCCTTTCCGGTCCCGGTATCACGGCAGGAAAAAGGGTACTAAAGTTGAGAGAATTAAGCTGACAAGTAAGGAACAGACCGATGCCGTCCTTGCTGATATCCAATCTGCACCCTATGTTGTCGATTCGATTAAGAAAGGAAGCAAACTTCGCCATCCTTTTGCACCATTTACAACGAGTACTCTTCAACAGGAAGCATCGAAACGGCTCAGTTTTACATCAAAGAAGACTATGAGCGTCGCCCAGCAGCTTTATGAGGGTGTTGAACTTGAAGGACAGGGACAGGTTGCCCTTGTTTCCTACATACGTACTGATTCAGTACGTATCTCGGATGATGCCCTTACGATGGCAAGGGATCTCATCAAGGAACGCTACGGTGAACAATACGTTCCCCATGCACCTCGTAAGTATGCCAATAAAAACACTGTACAGGATGCCCATGAAGCTATCCGCCCTGCTCATTTTGATCTTTCCCCGGACTCCCTGCACAATTCGCTGTCATATGATCAGTTCCGCCTCTATAAATTGATTTGGGACCGCTTTTTATCCTCTCAGATGACTTCGGCTGAGGTGGATACGGTTTCCCTTGATATCAAATGCTCCCAGCATGTTTTCAGGACTGTCGGTGAGACGATCCGGTTTCCCGGATTTCTTGCCGCGTATGCCGATATTACCGAGGAGTCACTGGAAGAAGAAGAAAAGAATCCTACAGGTAAAGAGAAGCTTCCCGAACTTTCTGAAGGACAGGAGCTTACTCTTTTGAATCTTGTTCCTGAACAGAAATTCACCCAGCCTCCCGCCAGATATACGGAAGCAACACTGATCAAAGCTATGGAAGAAAGAGGTATCGGCCGTCCGTCAACGTATGCACCGACGATTTCGACAATTCTTGAACGCAGCTATGTCGAAAAACAGACCAAGTATCTGTGCCCTACGGAATTAGGAATGGTTGTTTCCAAGCTTCTTTCCGTTAATTTCAATAATATTGTCGACGTCACATTTACCGCTCAGATGGAGGGCATGCTTGATGAGATTGAGCTCGGTAAGAAGAATTGGGTTACCGTGCTTTCTGAATTTTACCCTGCTTTTCATGAACAGATAGTAAGGGCTATGGAAGATGTCGAAAAAGTTGAGATGACACAGGAAAAGACAGGCGAAATCTGCCCTCTCTGCGGTGTAGGGGAACTGATGATAAAAGAAGGAAGGTACGGTAAATTTGTTGCCTGTTCACTTTTTCCGGAATGCAAATATACCAAAAATCTTGAGGTCGTTGTTAAGGGTACCTGCCCTATCTGCGGGTCAGGCCTTGTCTCGCATGTATCGCGTAAATTCAAGAACCGTACGTTCTATACCTGTGATAAAAAGGGAACGGATGCAGACTGCAAATTTATCAGCTGGGATCTTCCGATAGAAGGCAGCGCCTGTGAAACGTGCGGAAGCTATATGGTAATGAAGCGCTTCAGAGGTCAGGCATACCCTAAATGTGCCAATCGCGAATGCCCGACGAATGCACGGAAGGCAAAAAAGACAGCAGAGTCCGCGGATGACGCTGAGGTAACACAGCCAGCAAAGCCAGCAAAGTCATCGGAGTCAGCAAAGTCACCGGCAGTTAAGGCTGCACTTCCTGTGCCGGCAAAGCGTAAAGCTAAAAAGGCGGTTTCAGCACAAGCGGAAATTTCTGCGACGAAAGAGCTTTCACAGACAGAAGAACTTTCACAGGCAGAAGAGACAAAATAGACAGAACAGACAAAAGAGACAGAATAGGCATTGGCATCCCCGGAATCTACATTGAATATATCAAACATAGAGGTGTGTATATATGTCTTATTCTGAAGTTACGGTTATCGGAGCAGGATTGGCCGGCTGTGAGGCTGCCTGGCAGCTGGCAAAAGCCGGTATTCCTGTCCATATCATGGAAATGAAGCCTGTAAAATATACGGATGCGCATCACCTTCCAACTTATGCAGAACTTGTGTGCAGCAACTCATTAAGGTCGAATCAGATAGAAAATGGCGTCGGACTCCTGAAGGAAGAGCTAAGAAGGCTCGGTTCACTCATTATGGAGTGTGCCGACCGGACGAGTGTTCCTGCAGGCGGTGCACTTGCCGTGGACCGGGATGAGTTTTCGTCTCTTGTCACCCGTAAAATCAACGAACATCCCCTTATCCGTGTATCGGTACAGGAAGCGAAGACTCTGCCGGGGGAAGGTGTGGTTGTTGTCGCAACAGGTCCGCTCACACAAGGCGAACTGTTTGCTGATATTGTGGACAGGCTAGGTCAGAAGACGCTGCATTTTTTTGATGCGGCCGCTCCGATTGTCATGTCGGATACCATTGACCGGTCAATCGTTTTTGCCATGTCACGATATGGCAAAGGCGGTGACGATTACTTGAACTGCCCTATGAATGTGCAGGAATATGATGCATTCTGGGAGGCTCTTGTATCAGCTGAACTGGCTGAAGTGAAAGACTTTGACAGGGAAACTGTTTTTGAGGGCTGCATGCCGATTGAGACAATGGCCAAAAGAGGCAAGGATACGATTCGATTCGGCCCACTTAAGCCTGTCGGACTAATTGACCCGAGGACAGGAAAGGAGCCGTATGCCTGTGTGCAGCTCAGGCAGGATGACAGATCGGCAAGCATGTATAATATCGTCGGATTTCAGACAAGACTTCGTTTCCCTGAACAGAAACGTGTTTTTCAGATGATACCCGGTCTTGCCAATGCGGAATTCTCCCGTATGGGAGTCATGCATAGAAATACATATCTTGATTCTCCGAAACTTCTCGATGCCACATATTCTCTTCGCAAAGATCCGCGGATCTTTTTTGCCGGACAGATGACAGGCGTAGAGGGGTATGTCGAATCCGCCGGATCCGGATTTCTGAGTGGACTGTCCGCTGCAGCCATGATCCGGGAACAACAGCCGCCCGTGACCTTTTCAGACAGTACGATGCTGGGGGCAATGGCAGCTTATATATCAGACGGGAATGTACGGTCCTTCACCCCGATGAATGCCAACTTCGGGCTGATTGCGCCCCTTGGCTTCAAAATACGCAGCAAAAAAGAGAAATATCTTGCATATGCACATAGATCCCTTGATGAAATTGATTCCGATAAGGCGGCTCTGGATGACTTTTTTGCAAATAAAAGTGTAGAATGATCTTTTAATATTTAATAGTGAGGTGAAATATGGGACTCTTTTCTTCTTCCAGATATACCAAAGAGGGACCGGGCGTATACGCGGATGATCCGAAACGCGGGCCTTTTTTCAGATTTTTCCAGACGTACGGCAACAAGTTCTTCAAGATATTGTCGACTAATTTTTTGCTGGTTATTTTCAATATACCGGCTATTATTCTCGGGTTTCTCGGCGTGATTTATGTTCTGCCCCAGATTAATCCGCTGTTTGAGCCCGCGGCTTTTCAGAAGTACCTGACGGAAGCAGGCGTCGTAGCCACGGAAAGCGCGACAGCGACGGACGGCACTGCCCTGCAGCTGTATTTCCTGCTGGTTGTGTTTTTGGTGATGTTTATTGTAGGAATGCAATTGATATCGGTAGGACCTGTCCAGACAGGGTTCAGTTATGTATACCGCAATTACGCACGGGAATCGACTACTTTCCTCTGGTCGGATTTTGTGTCGTCCTTCAAAAGCAATTGGAAACAATCAACGATTGCTACATTCATTTCCATTTTTATGACCGGACTAATTACAGCAAATATTGTTTTTTATTCAAATATTTATGAAGGCAAATTCGGTCAGGTCTTCAGTGCGATATTTTTCATGGTGTTTGTTTTCTATATGTGCGTTCAGATCTATGTATATCCGTTGATTGCATCCCTTAACTTATCGCTTAAAAACATCTATAAGAATGCAGTCCTTTTCTTTTTAGGAAGACTGCTGTCTACTCTAGGAATATTTCTTGTGGACGTGATTGTTCTTATGGTCATTCCCCTTGTCATGCTTTTCAGCTTTACTTATGCAGGGTTTGCCCTGGCCCTTTTGTACTATCTGCTTTTTGCATTCTCTTTTGTCCAATACCTGAATACATTTTTCGTCTGGCAGCAGATTGAGCGCTATATAGTAAAGCCCCAGGAGACGGATAAACAATCCCCCGAGGCAGACGGACAATTGCCTGAGGCTGCCAAGCAATCATCTGGTGTTGCCAGGCAATCCCCTAAGTCTATAGGGAGGCATTGATTTCTTTACACCGCTATCAAAAAAGGGCTGCTGCAAAATGAACAGATGTTCAGATGCAGCAGCCCTTTTTATAATTAAATTTTTATCGGCAGTTCAAAAAATTATTTGTACTGGTTCGTTCAACAGAGTACCTGCCTCGTTCAGTTAATCAAATCCTTCATGGAATACATGCCGGTTGTTTTACCGTTCATAAACTTAGCAGCGGCAACGGCTCCGCGGGCAAAGACATTTCTTGTCTGGGCGCTGTGGGATATGGTCAGAACTTCTTCCGGGCCGGCGAAGATGACGCTGTGCTCTCCGACAATACTTCCGCCGCGGATTGAATGGAGGCCGAGCTCTTTAGGATCGCGCTTCTTGCGCTCGCCGTGACGGTCAAACACATATTCCAATTGAT
>Ga0209429_10000766_pt1 | contig 20923 bp, 20 predicted proteins | sample BarGraNGADG00212_3_FD_184493 | JGI IMG/M metagenome (GOLD analysis project Ga0209429, IMG submission 184493) | Arctic peat soil microbial communities from Barrow, Alaska - Barrow Graham LP Ref core NGADG0004-212 (SPAdes) (version 2) | ecosystem: Environmental > Terrestrial > Soil > Wetlands >...
CCCTGGTGGCGCTCGCGTAGAGCAGCTGCCACAGCGGAAGATCCAGGCCGATAGTGACGGGGCGCACGGCGCGCTGATCGCCGAAGCACACCGACAGCGCGCCGGCGGCGAGGGCGACGGACGGACCGGACTCGAGCCCGCACACCACGAGCCGAGGCACTGACATGACGGGGGTCCTCCTTTCGGCCGGCGGCGCTCCGCACCAGGCCCGCTGTCCGCATCTGCGACACGGACTTTGGGTCCCGGGATAGAATACCCTACCAGCGTCCCGAGGATGAGCAGGCACCATGGACCTCCGCAAACAGCTACACGACGTGCTCTACGCTCGCGTTCTCTTCACGCTTGCCGTACTGACTGCCGTACTGTGGGTCCAGATCGACGATCACGGACCGCTGCCCGAAGAGCTCGGTGTGGCGCTCGCCGTAATCCTGCTCGTCAACGTCCCCTTCTTCCTCCTCGAGAAGCGCGTCGAGACCCATACGCTCACCGGAGCCATGGTCATCATCGACATCCTCCTGGTCACCGCCGGCGTCGTGTACAGCGGCGGCGCCCTCAGCTCCGCCGGCGTCTTCTACGTCTGGCCCATCGTTCTGAGCAGCGTGTTCCTCCCGGCCTGGGCGCCGTACACGGCGGCGGCGGCCTCCGGCGCCGCGTACGCCGGCGTGTGGGGGCTGCAGCGCGCCGATCTCCTCAGCACGGCGGCGATGGTCGCCGGGTACGGGGGCCCCTCCAGATGGATGCTCATCAGCCTGAGCCTGCACGTGGCCGCGTTCCTGCTCGTCGCCCTCCTCGCCGGGCGTCTCGCCACGGCCCTCGTCAGGGGCACCGTGGAGACATCTGCCGCCAAGGCGGACACCGAGGCGCAGCTGCGGCGCATGAAGGCCACCAACGACCAGCTTCATGTGATGAGCGAAAGCAGCCGCGTCTTCCTGCGCCATCACGAGGTCGACGCACTCATGCCCGAGGCGCTCAACCAGATCGTCGGAGCCTCGGGCCTCAGCGCCGGCTTCGCCCTCATCCGCAGCCACAACACGGGCGAGTTCGATGACAAAGCGACGCACGGGTCGGTGGACGCGGCGCTGATCAAGAAGATGAAGGAGCTCGGCCTCGTCGAGGCCGCAGCCGCCGGCGCGCGGCAGCACGAGGCGGTCACCGACCCACGGGTCGGCCGCCTTCTCAAGGCCATAGAAAAGGAGGGGTTTCTCGGCCTCCTCCTCGCCCCGCTGGAGGCAAAGAGCGAGCTGCTCGGCCTGGTCTGCCTGCTCTACCGGCAGAACGAGACTATCGCCGAGTCTACCGTGTCCACGCTGCGCGCGCTCTGCGACCAGGTCGCGCTCGTGGTGCGCAACATCCAGTACAACGAGGAGCTCGCGCACAAGAATGACGAGCTCACTCATCTCGACCAGCTCAAGAGCGATTTCATGGCCACGATGAGTCATGAACTGCGCACGCCGCTCACCTCCATCATCGGCTACAGCGACATGCTGCTCAGCGGTATGACCGGTGAGCTCAACGAAAAGCAGTCGACCTTTGTAGACAGCATCCTCAAGGGCGGCGAGTCGTTGCTGAACCTCATCAATGACGTCCTCGACCTCACCAAGATCGAGGCCGGGAGGCTGGAGCTCAACCGCGAGCCGGTGGACCTGCGCGCGGCGCTGCTCGGTGTCCTACCGGTCGTCAAGCCGCGAGCCCAGGACAAGCGCATCCGCATCTCCACCTTCCTGCCCACCGACCTCCCGCTGGTGTCGGCCGACCCCGGCAAGCTCAACCAGATCCTGCTCAACTTGCTCACCAACGGCGTCAAGTACTCTCACGAGAACGGCGGCGTGAGCGTCGAGGCGCGCACGACCGGCGAGCTGGTAGAGATCTGGATCAACGACACCGGCATCGGCATCACCAAGGAAGACCAGGACAAGGTGTTCCAACGGTTTACGCAGATCGACTCTTCGGCGACGCGCTCCCAAGGCGGCACCGGCCTGGGCCTGGCCATCGTCAAGGAACTGGTGGAGCTTCACGGCGGTACCATCCGCGTGCAGAGCAAGCTGGGAAAAGGCTCCAGCTTCATCTTCACGGTGCCGATATCAAACAAGCCGGCCGACCCACTGTCGGCGGGCAAGATCAGCTGAGGAGGTGCGCACCGTGGCGAAAGCCGTGCTCGTCGCCGACGACGATCCCGACATCCTGAGCATCGTTTCGATGTCGCTGGAGACGCAGGGCTACACGGTCTACAAGGCCAGCAACGGGCGCGAAGCCGTCGACTTGGCCAAGCAACATCACCCCGACCTCGTGCTCATGGACATGATGATGCCGATCGTCAGCGGCTACGAAGCCGTAAGCGAACTCAAGGACGACGCTACGACCAGAGACATCACCATCGTGGGGCTCTCGGCGAAAGCGATGGCCACCGACATGGAGCGCGCCACCGACGCGGGCATCGACGGATACATCACCAAGCCGTTCCGCATCGCCCAGATCCTCACGGTCGTGGAGAGCTACCTGCAAGGCTGACTCCCGGGCAGACCACCGCAAATGCCCGTTGCCACTTCTGGCAACGGGCAGGAGCCGCCGTCCTCCCCGGCGTAGATAGTCCCGATGAGCTGGAAGGACCCCCGCGCTTCCGCGCTGCCGCCGATACTCTGCGTCGCCGACGTGGACACCCGGCTGGTCTGCAGCACCTTCTGCGCCGTGTGCCCACATTACGTGCGCGACCGGCGCATCGACGAGCGCCGGGACCGACCGCGTCGGTCGCACGACCGACGCGTGCTCGCCCGCATCTGAGGTCCCCCGCCGGCCAACACTGCCGGCGCGGCGCCGGCGGTCTATCATGGATGCCGTCCTTCTGCCGATACCGGGACTAGTCCCCGCAAGCTCGACGAGAGGCACGTCACGACGGCCCAGTCTGGTGATCGGAGGCGAGGCGGAAGCCTCGGCTACAAGCGCGGAGTGAGCCTCGAGCTCAAGACCACGGCGGTCGTCGCCGTGGTCTTGGCGGCGTTCTTTTTCGTGGTCACGCACTGGCTGCACGTCGGCCCTCCGTGGCAGGTAGCCGTCGTCGTCCTCGCCGTCTTCGCCCTCCTCGCCATCGCGTTCGACCTGTGGGTCTACCGGCCGATCAACCTTCTCGTAGGCCGCTCGCGCAAGCGCCTTGGGGGGAACTACGAGCACAGCGATCCCTACTATCGCGACGAGATCCGAGAGCTCGGCTACCTGGTCGGCACGCTGATCGCGGTCTTCACGGCGGCGGAAGACAAGGAGTGGGTCTCACAGAGCATCAAGGACGACCTCATGCGCGTGCAGTCCCTCAACCGTCAGCTCATGGATGTCGGCGTCCTCGGCCGCGAGATGAACGCCGCCCTGCCGTACCGCGAGACGGTCGAGCGCGTGTTGTCGCGCGGCAAGGCCTTTCTGCACGCGGATTTCGCCGCGCTCCTCCTGCTGGACACCGACGCCCGCGCCTTCTCCCTCGAAGGTGCCCAAGGCGTACTGTCGCCATCCTTGTCCGCCGAGTGCTGCGCCTACACGCCGGACTGCCCGGTGCGCCAGGCGATCAGCAGCGGGCAGCTGGTGCGCATGTCCGACCACGCCTGCGACCTGTTCCCGCACACCATGACCGCTCAGGTCGTCATCCCCGTGAAGGTGGAGAACGTCGGCGACATGGCCGTGCTCGCGACCTCCACCAGCGGGGACTATGTGGCCCTTCTCACCGATGACATCCTCGAAGCGCTGCAGAACCACGTCCAGAGCGCCCTGGCCAACGCGCACAAATACGACGCCATCCGCCGCCAGGTCGTCACCGACCACCTGACCCGTCTGTACAACCGCCGCTACTTCATGAACCGCGCCGGCGAGGAGATCCAGCGCAGCCTGCGCCACCAAGCGCCGCTCAGCGTACTCATGATCGACATCGACCACTTCAAGAACTTCAACGACACCTACGGGCACTCCACCGGCGATCGCGTCCTGCAGACCGTGGCGCGCGCCATGCAGGACGCGCTTCGCACCTCCGACATCTGCGCGCGGCACGGCGGCGAGGAGTTCGCCGTCCTGCTCCCCAGCACTCCGGGCGAGAACGCCTACTACGTCGCCGAGCGCGTGCGCCGCACCCTCAGCGGGACCCGGTACACAGGCCTGGGGCTGCCGGCCGAGGTGAACATCACCATCAGCGTCGGCGTGGCCACCTGCCCGCGTGACGCCACCGCACTCGACGACCTGATGGACCTGTCCGACAAGGCGCTGTACCAGGCGAAAGCAGAGGGCCGCGACAGGGTGATCATGTACGGTTCGGAAGAGCGGGAGCGGGTCAGGAGCTGAGCTGAGCCGCGGCCGGCCGCGGCCCGACGCCCATACCCCAGGCGATGACCGCCGGCGGCAGCGATCCCCAGGAAAGCAGCTCGTCGTGGAACCCCCTGAGCGAGCCTGGGCGCTCACGGCGGCAGACGTCCGCCAGGCGCAGGACCTCGCGCTTGCCCAGCAGATAGCTCATCGCCTGACCCGGTTCCTCGGCGTAGCGCCGGCACTCGAGTTCGGCTTCGTAGCGGTTCATGTGCGCCTCGCTCGAGAGGAAGTCCACGGCGGCGGGCAGATCCATCACCCCGAGATGCAGCTCGACATCGATGACCACCCGGCAGGCGCGCCATACCTGATCGTTGAGGCGCATCAGGCGCACCGCCGCATCGGCGAGGAAGCCCTCCTGCTCCATGAGTTCCTCGCAGTAGAAAGCCCAGCCCTCGATGAGGATGTTGCCGCCGCTCGCGAGATGGGCGATGCGCCGTGCCAGGGTGGGGGCGAGGTTCGCGCTGACCAGCTGCAGGTGGTGGCCGGGGTAGGCCTCGTGAACGCCAGTGGTGAGGAGCGAGGCCCGAGGGTGACTGCGCATGGCCAGAACGAGGTCGGCGCCGCTCAGGCCCTCGCGAGGCGGCGTGACGTAGTAGAAACCCAGCTGCCGCTCCGCGTACGGACCGGGCTGGTCGTAGGCGGCGAACGGCAGCATGCGGCGCAGGAACGGCGGGGTCGCCACAACGGCAAGCTCCTCGCCCGAGGGCAGCGTGGCGATACCATGCTCGACCACGAACGCCCGCGCGACCTCCACGGCGCTCCGATAGGCGGCCACCAGATCGGCGGGCGCCGGCGTGTCGGCTTGGATGGCGGACACGGCTGCGGCAGCATCGGCGTGACCGAGCCCGGTGGCCAGCTCCTCCATGCGCGCCTTGGTGTCGGCAAGCACTTCACGACCGTAGGCGGCCAGCGCCTCTGGAGGCTCGTCGAGCACGTGTTCCCAGCGCAGGACATCGTCGAGCAGCGCGCGGCCGGCGCCGCACTCGGCGACGGCCATCGGCTGCAGGTGGTCGCGCAGGTGGTCGCGGAATCTCTCGAGAGCTGCGCACGCCGCCTGCGAGGCGACATCGAGCGCCCCCCCGCGACCGGCGCTCACGGCGAAGCTGCGCACGGTGGGCCCCGCGAGCTCGAGCAAACCATCGACAGAGTCGAGCCCGGCCTGGACGAAGACCAGAGGAAGGCCGGGCTCGAGGTTCTCCCGCGCCTCCTCGAGGAGCCCCGGGGCGGCGCTCAGCCTGCCGGCGAGAGCCTCGAGGCGCTCGTCGATCGAGCCGAGTTCGCGCACCAGCAACGGGAACAGGCCGAACAGAACGTCCAGGTAGGCCCCGGGACGGCGCCGGTGCGTCTCCGCCAGTTCCACATTGCGAAGCAGGCGCCGGACGATCTGCAATCCGGCGAAGGCGTCCACGGCGGTGTCGGTGTCGCGGTCGGCGAGCAACGGCAGCAGCTGCCGTTCATGGTGGTGCAGCATCACCGCGCGCCGAGCCACCGCGTCCGCCGACCACGAAGGCAGACGGTCGGCGCCGGCCGTGAGCCCAAGCGCAGTCGCGATGACGGGGTTGTCGGCAACGAGATCGTCGAGCAGCGCTCGAACGGCGGGTTCGGCCGCATTCGCCGGCTTTCCGGCGGTTTGCGTGCGCTCGAGATAAGCGCTCACGGCGCCATGGCTGTCTCCATCTGACAGAACATCAGACATCGTCGACCTCCGTCCGACTCGCGAGTGACCGACCCTACCGCGGAGCCCCCCGCGGGGACCGCTCACTCCCCTGACTCTACAGAGCAACTCCGCGGACCTGCACCACACGGACCGGCACGCGGTCTAGTGTGTACGTACACTCCACCTTGTCAGGTTATGCTTATGGCGTCCGTGGCGGGCAGACAGAGATCCGCCCGGCGTACCGTCACCCAGGGGAGAGATGGAATGCGTGCAGGGAGGAAGGGTCTCAGGCAGGGTAGGTTCGGGACGCTCGCGCTCGCAGTACTCATGGCGTGGGGACTGATCTGGGGGATCGCCAGTGCCGCGGCGACAACCTCCTCGCCATCAGCCACAGCAGCAAGGTCGTGCTTCGCCTCGGAACCATGCAGGACGTCGACAACCTCAACCCCTTCATCGGCTATTCCGTACCAGCCTATGAAGTCTACCATCTGAACTACGACATGCTCGTCGGTTATGCCGCGAATGGGGATGTGCGGCCCGAGCTGGCCGACAGCTGGACCACCTCCGCGGACGGCCTGGTGTGGACCTTCGAGATCCATCCCGGGATCAAGTGGCAGGACGGCGTGGCGTTCACGGCCAAGGATGTAGCCTTCACCTACAACTACATCATCGACAACGAGCTCTCCGCGTTCTCGACCTACACCGTCAACATGAAGAAGGCGATGGCCGTCGACGACACGACGCTCAAGTTCTACCTCACGAAGCCCAAAGCCAACATGCTGCGCCTGTGGATTCCGATCGTGCCTGAGCACGTCTGGAGCAAGATCTCGGGCAAAAGCGCCGTCAACGACTTCCAGAACAAGCCGCCGGTCATCGGTACCGGCCCGTTCCAGGTCGTCGAGATCAAGAAGGGTGAGTACGTTCGCCTGGAAGCCAACAAGGACTATTGGAAGGGTGCACCGCACATCGACGAGGTCGTCATCGAGGTGTACCAGAACCAAGACACCATGACCATGGACCTCAAGAGCGGCGCGATCGACGTGGCGTTCGGAGTACCGGTGGCGCAGTTCGGCGCGCTCAAGAACGAGTCGGGCATCACGGCAATGGCGGCCGAGCAGAAGCACCTCGACGAGCTCGCCATGAACACCTACGACAGCTCGAACTCGCTCGGGAACCCGGTCCTCAAGGACGTAAAGTTCCGTCAGGCGATCAGCTGGGCCGTTGACAAGGAGAAGATCGTGCAGACCTGCTTCGGTGGGTACGCAGAGGTGGGCGAGTCGGTCCTGGTGCCCGTCACAGACGGCGCTTGGACCCCGTCGGACGCCGAGAAGTTCGGCTACGACCTCGAGAAGGCCAAGCAGCTTCTCGACGCCGCCGGCTACAAGGACACCAACGGCGACGGCGTCCGCGAAGACAAGAAGGGCGCTCCCATCAAGCTGCGCCTCTGGACGCGCAGCGAGTCGCCCGAGCAGCAGCGCGCCGGCAAGCTCATCGCCGGGTCGTTCAAGTCGATCGGCATCGCTATCGAGCTGAGGGTGATGAACGACGGCTCGATCAGCGACGGCCTGTACAGCTACAAAGGCAACACGTACGCGCCCGACTACGACATGTTCATCTGGGGCTGGAGCGGCAACGTCGACCCCGACTACATCCTCAGCGACTTCGTCACCGACCAGATCGAGATGTGGAACGACTGCTGCTGGTCGAACGTCGAGTTCGACCGTCTGTTCCAAGAGGAGTCCACGCAGACCGACGCGGCCAAGCGCTCCGTCCAGGTCCAGGAGATGCAGAAGATATTCTACGAGTCGGCTCCCTATGCCGTGCTCTGCTACCCCAAAGCGCTGATAGCGTACAACACCGCCAAGTGGGAGGGGTGGGTCCCGTACCCGTCTGCCAACGGCGTCGTGGTGATGTCCGCCGACAACATCGACAGCTACCTCAGCCTCCGTCCCAAGACGGCGGAGGTGGAGAGCTCGGGATCATCGAGCACGACGTTGATCGTCGTCGTCATCGTGGTGGCGATCATCATCGTCGTCGTGGTGCTCCTCCTGCGCCGCAGCCGTAATCGAGCCATCACCGAGTGACGTGACACCTCACGGCGGGCGGCTACGCCGCCCGCCCGCCGTCGCCATTCCCGCCACCCGATGCAGGCGGAGCGGCGCGAGAAGCACAAGGAAGGAGCCATGTGGAACTGGTGTACTTGAGCCGAGCCGACGTCGAGGGTCTCGGTCTGTCGATGCAGCAGATCCTGAAGGCCCTCGACGAGGGTTTCGCCGCCAAGGGACGGGGCGATACCGAGATGCCGCCCAAGCCGGGCATCCATACGCGTCCCGACTGTTTCATCCACGCGATGCCGGCCTACGTGCGCAGGCCAGAGGTTGCCGGCCTCAAGTGGGTCAGCGGCTATCCGCCGAACCCTGCGAAGGGCCTCCCCTACATCGCCGGCCTGCTCATCCTCAACGACCCCAACACGGGCATACCGCTGGCCATGATGGATTGCTCCTGGATCACCGCCATGCGGACCGGCGCCAGCGCCGGCATCTCCGCCAAGTACCTCGCCCGAGACGGAAGCGAGGTGGCCGCCATCGTGGGCTGCGGCGTGCAAGCCCGCACCAGCCTCATGGCGCTGGTCGAGACGCTGCCCGCCCTCACCGAGGTGCGTTGCTACGATCTCTACCCGCAGGCCACCACCGGCTTCATCGGCGAGATGGCCGCACGCTTCCCGGCGCTGCGCCTCGTGGCCTGCCCCAGCGCCGGCGAGGCGGCGCTCGGGGCCGACGTGGTCGTGTCGGCGATCCCGATCGTGGTGGACCCGGATCCGGACCTCGACGCCGGCATGCTCGAGGAAGGCGCCCTCGCGGTATCGCTCGACTACGACTCCGCGTGGACGAGCGCCGCCATGAAGGCATGCGAGAAGTTCTGCTCGGACGATGTGCCGCAGCTCCTCGCCACGCGCGAGCACGGCGTGTACTTCGGCGGCATCCCCGGCGCCATCCACGCCGACCTCGGCGAGCTCGCGGCCAACCTCAAGCCCGGTCGTGAGAGCGACCACGAGCGGATCTTCTCGATGAACATGGGTATCGCCGTCGACGACATGGTCACGGCCAAGGTCGTGTACGAGCAGGCTCTCGAGCATGGGGCGGGCATCCGCCTGCCACTCTGACCGGTCCGGAGGGTAGGGATTCGGACGATGCCAACGTCCTGGACGCGCAGAACGGCTGCGAACGCGCCCCCATCGGGCTGCTCGGTGTGGGCGAATGGCCCGACCCGCGGCTCCTGCTCGGCAAGGCGTTCGGCGCCGTCTCGGCTGCAGACCAGGATGTCCTCGATTCGCGCCCCGGACCGCCCGGGCAGCTGGATACCTGGTTCGATGCTAAATTTCATGCCGCCACCCAGCAGCTCCTGGTCGCCGGCGGCGAAGTCGGGGTCCGGCTCGCCGAACACGTACGTGCGGGTGCTGTCCGAGCAGTAGCCTGAGGGCACGACCCCTGCGATGTCGACCACGACAGGGTCGCCGCGGCGGATCACCCGGTGAGATGGCTGGAGCTCCTGATGGCCTGTAAGACGAATCACCTCGTAGAATGCCCCGGGTATACTGAAGCCGACCCGTCAGGAGGCGAGACGCATGGCGTACGATCCCCAGTCGCAGTCCAGGCTCACGCCCGCCGAGCTGGCCGCGTGGCGCGGCATGCTGCGCGTGCAGAGTGCCCTGCTGCGCGAGCTCGACGCCGACTTGCTCGCGGCGCACGGCCTGCCCCTGCGCTCCTACGAGGTCCTCCTCGTCCTCGACGACGCCCCCCACCGGCGGCTGCGGATGAGCGAGCTGTCGCGCTCGGTGCTACTCAGCCCCAGCGGAGTCAGCCGGCTCGTCGACCGCCTCGAAAAGAACGGGCTCGTACTCCGCGAGCGCTGCCCCGACGACAGACGCGGCTTCTACGCGACGCTCACGGCCGACGGGAGGCGCAGGCTGCAAGAGGCGCGCGAGAGCCACCTGCGCAGCGTGCGCCGCCGGTTCTTGGAGCGACTCGACGCCGACGACCTGGCGCGCCTCGCCGGGTACTGGGAGCGCATCGTCCCCGGAGCCGCTACGGTCACCGAAGGCCGAGGCGCAGCGGGTACTCGAGCCGTCTGCGACGCGGCCCGCAAACGGTCCTGACCGAAGTCATCGTCCTCGGCTCCGCCCTCTACGTCATGCCCCTCGCCGCGACGGCCGCGACGCCCTCACATCTTGCCGAGAGCCACCCCGAGACACATCACGACGAACACCGCCGCGGTGACCAGCACGAAGCGGACGTCAGGCTCGCGCGCGAAGGCGATCAGCGAGCCGACGACGCGCACGAACGGCGTCGCCACGAGGACGATGAGGCCCAGCGACAGGTAAGCGCCTGGCTCGAGCGCCGCAAGTCCGCGCAACAGGCCGCCGAGCGGCGCGACGGCGCGCGGGAAAGCGGACCCGTCGAGCAGCCCTAGCACCAGGCCTGCGGACATCAGCGCCACGCTCATCCCGACGCCCGCCAAAAGCACCCAGCGCACGGTGCGTTCGACGGCGTCCATCTGGTGAGCTGGTCCGCTACCCGCGCGGTGCCCTACGCCTGCCCCACGAAGGCCCTCGCCACCACCGCGGAGGCTTGCAGCAGCATGAACACCCCGAAGATCGCCAGCACCGCCTGAAAGACGATCGCCAGCACCCGGGCGAGAAGGCGCACGACCAGCCTCGGCTCCAGCCGCGCCCCGGCGAGGATGCCGAGCGCCGCCGGCACCGCCCAGAGCACGTCCATGTAGCCGCGGCCGTAGAAGATCGCCGCCCCGGTCGCTGCGGTGACGCCGATCATCAGGTTGCTGGTCGCGATCGTCGCCTTCATCGGCACCCCGAACGCCAGGCTAAGCATCGGGACCATGATGACGCCGCCGCCCACGCCGAGCATGCTGCCGAAGACCCCGGCCACGAGCGCGACGATGAGAATGCCGACTATGACCTCCATCGGCGCCTACTCTACATGGCGCGGCGCGGCGCGTGCCCTCACCGCTCGCGAAAGGTCGAAGCGTGAGACGAACGGGCGCCGCGGCCGGCCGACGCGGCTCGTCACTCCTCGCCGGCCGGTGGGCGCCGCAGACGCTTGAGCGAGGCCCGCGCCTTCTTGCCGGCGAGGCGCCGCTCGGCCGCGGCGCGCGGCGGCCGTGTGGGCCGGCGCGGCGGGGGAGGCGGCTCGTTGAGCTTGCGCAGCTTGAGGCGCAGTCGCCGCAGCGCATCCATCTTGTTGAGGTACTGGCTGCGCTGCGCCCGGCAGGTCACGGTGAGCCCAGTGGGCCGGTGGCGCAGGCGCACGGCGCTGTCGGTGACGTTCTGGTGCTGACCGCCGGGGCCACCGGCACGGAACGTCTGCACCTCGCACTCGGCGAGGAGGGCAGCGTCGCTCCCGGGGATGTCGAGGGATCCGTCCATGAGCCTATTTCGGGCGCGCCCCAGCCACGCCAAGCGCTGCAGAGCCGGGCCGGCTGCGCCCGACGAGTCTACCACCGGCGCATGATAGCCTCTGGCCATGCTCGGTCTCGCTCTCGCCCTCGGCGCCTCGGTCTGCTGGGGATCCGGGGATTTCCTCGGTGGCCTCACGACACGGCGCGCGAGCCTGTGGGCGGTCATCGTCGGCAGCCAGGCGGTGGGTCTCGCCGGCGCCATCGTGGTCACCGTCCTCGCCGGCCATGGCTGGCCCGGCCTGCACGTTGTGTGGCCGGTGCTGCTCGGCGGCCTCGCCAGCGTCGTCGCCATCTCCTGCTTCTACAAGGCCCTGGCGATCGGCTCGATGAGCATCGTCGCGCCGATCAGCGCGACCAACGCGGCGATCCCCTTCGCGGTCGGCATCCTCACCGGCGAGCGCCCGGGCGCCATGCCACTGGTCGGAGTCGCCCTGGCTGTGGTCGGCGTCGTGCTCGTCGCCAGGGAGCCGGCGCGCCGCGGAGAGACGATCGGCGTGGCGGCGCTGCCGGGCGAGCCGGCGGTGGAGCCCGACGCCGCCGCGGAGGCGCTGCGCGGCGAGGCGCCGGCGGCCTACGCGGCGGCGCCCGTGCCGCAGCGCCGCGACCAGCGCCGTGCCATTGGCCTCGCGCTTCTGGCCGCAGTCTGCATGGGGATGGTGCTCATCGGCTACGGCTATACGGCTCGCAGCGACGCGCTCTGGGCGATGCTCGGCGGGCGCCTGTCCTCCGCGGTGCTGTTCTGCCTGCTCTTCCTGGCCCTGCGGCCCAAGGTCCGCATCGAGCGCGCCGCCCTGCCCTTCATCGTCGCCGTGGGCCTGCTGGACACCGGCGCCAACGGCCTCTTCGCGCTCGCGACCACGCAAGGCTACCTGAGCATCGCCGCGGTGCTGGGCTCGCTGTACCCCGTGGTCACGGTGGTGCTCGCCTACCTCGTGCTGCGTGAGCGCATCACCCGACACCAGCTGGTGGGCGCGGTCGCCACCCTGGCAGGCATCGCCCTCATCGCCGCATGACGGACGCGGGCGGGGGCGTACACACCTCGCCGACGTGACCGCCACGCCGACGGCGGGGCCGAGCGCGTCCTTCGCGAGACCAGCTCCCTGGGAGACGCCCGCGCCTAGGGCACGGCCGCCGGCGACGGCGATCCAGTTGCCGCGGTGCCCCAGTCCTTCTCGATGACGTCGAGCACGTTCTGGGCCATGCGGTCGCCGCCGGCGCGGGTGAGATGGATGCCGTCGGGGGCGCGCATGAGTACCGGGTCGCCGCCGGCGCTCAGATACTCGGCATACGAGCCCTTCTCGTTGGCCATGAGATGCCACGTGTTCACGTAGGTCACGCCCGGGTGCTTGGCGGCTTCGGCCTCGTAGATGTGATCCATCATCGCGATGCGGTCGCGGTAGCCGGCGTCGCGCATGATCGGGTTGCCGACCCAGTAGACGCGGCGCCCGCCGCGCGTGAGGATGCGCATCGCCCGCCCCACCCTCTTCTGGTACACCTCCTGCCAGGCCTTGCTGCCGACCTCGAGCGCCTTGCCCTTGTAGGAGATGTTCTGCCCGTCGTTGGCGCCAAAGAGCACCGCCGTGGCGTCGGGGGCGTATTCGACGAGCTGGTCGATGAGCCGCTGCGGCCAGTCGAAGTAGTCGGGCCGGCTGAGACCGCTGGAGATCTTGTACTCCAGCTTGGCCTTGACCAGGTGCGTGTCCTCGGCGAGGTTCTCGAGCGAAGAGCCGAACACCTGCGCCATCGAGTCGCCGACGATGTACAGCCTGAGTGGGTGCGCGCGGGTGATCGCGCGCGGCCACTTGGGCTTGGCCTTGTTCTTCACCTCGGCCAGGCTGTGATGCGGGCTCTCGCCGCGGCCCAGCATGGCGTTCAGGGCCTCGGCGGGACGGTCGAGCCGAAGCACTCCGCTGAGCGTGGTCATCGGCTTCAGCAGGGCGAGCTCGATGCTTCGCCACGTGCCCAGCGGCTTGGCCTTGACGTCCGTCTCGATACCCTTGGCGTCGAGCAGCCCGGCGACGAAGAAGCCGATGAGCATGGCGGCCAGCACGGCGCCGGCGGACGCCCCGCGGCGGCGCGGCCCCTTGCCCTGGACGGGCGGGCGAGAACCGCCGGACTCCCCGGGTCCGCGCGCGGCGCGCGGCGCGCGGCTCTGCGCGCCCTCACCGGGCTCGAGCCACTCGTCCCACTCGTCGTCGACGCCGTCGGCTGCCGCGAAGCGCCGCGTGGCGTCCCTGAGACCGGGTGGATGGCCGGTATCTTCGGGGCGGCCGTCGAAGGGCCGCCGCCCCCCTCCGTTCTCGTAGCCGTCGTCAGGCATGGTCGTCCGTCACCAGCTCAGAACTTGAAGTAGAGGAACTCGGCCGCGCCCTGCGCGCCCAGCGTGTCGATGAGGAAGAGAGCGATGGCCAGCACGGCGGCCTGGCCGGCCCAACCGATGCCGGCCAGCACGGCCTCGAGGCGCTCCATGAAGCGACGCGGGATGTACTGGATGGCGATGCCCAGGACCACGAGTCCCACGACCGGCCAGGTCACCGCGCTGCCGATGCTGCCCAGCCCCGCGACCAGCCGCCACAGCAGCGAGAACGCGGCGCCGATGGAGTCTGAGCGGAAGAAGACCCAGGCCACGGAGACGAAGGCGAACACCGCGAGCCGTTGGAGAACCCGCGCCCCGGCGGTGGCGCCGGGCTCAGGCAGTCCTCGCGCCCGCCGCGCCTCGGAGCGCGCACGCTCCAGCGCCAGCCCCACGCCGTGCATGCCGCCCCAGAACACGAACGGCCAGCCCGCGCCATGCCACAAGCCGCCGAGCAGGAAGGTGAGGATGAGATTCACGTACGTCCGGCCGCGCCCCTTGCGATTGCCGCCCAGCGGTATGTAGAGATAATCGCGTAGCCAGCTCGACAGCGTGATGTGCCAGCGGCGCCAGAAGTCCTGGATGCTGCGCGCAGTGTACGGCGCATTGAAGTTCTCCGGGAGCTCGAACCCGAGGAGCAGCGAGACACCGATGGCGATGTCGCTGTAGGCGCTGAAGTCGCAATAGATCTGCACGGAGTAGGCACAGATTCCCCACAGCGTCTCCCAGGACGAATACGACTGCGGCGAGGCGAAGACACCGTTCACGAGATTGGTCGCCAGGTAGTCGGCGATGAGGATCTTCTTGGCGAGGCCGCCGAGGATCAGCGTGAAGGCGCGGCCGGCGTCCACCCGGTGCGGGTCGCGCGGCATGGTGAGCTGCGGCAGGAACTCCCCGGCGCGGGCGATCGGGCCGGCGAGCAGGTACGGAAAGAACGCCGTGTAGACGGCGAAGTCGAGCGCCGGGGCCGGATCGAGCTCGCCACGGTAGATGTCGATCACGTAGCTGAGCATGCGGAAGACCAGGAACGAGATGCCCACCGGGAGCACGATCTGCAGCAGGGGCAGGGGCGCCCCGAGCCCCAGCGAGCTCAAGACGTCGTCGAGGCTGACGGCGAAGAAGTCGAAGTACTTGAAGCAGCCCAGGGCGCCGAGGTTGACCACGACGCCGACGATGAGCCAGTTCCTGGCGACCCCGGCACCCCCGCGCCGTCCGCGGGCGCGGGCGATCTGCGTCCCCACCAACTGATTGAGCAGCGTGGCGACGACCAGCACCAGGACGAACCACCAGTCCCACCAGCCGTAGAACACGTAACTGGCGCCGATGATCAGCCACTTCCAGAGGCGCAGGCGCGGCATCAGCAGCCAGTTCGCCACGTAGACGACGAGGAAGAAGACCGCGAATGTGATGGTCGGGAAGATCACCGCGCCGCCCGTGGTCGCCGGTCCGGCGGGCCGCCTTAGCGGCGCCGCCCTGCTGCGGCGATGCTACTACAGCAGGTGCGCTGGGGTCAGGGCGCCGGGGAGGCCTTGGCCGAAACTCTCGGTGATGGCGACGGCGACCCGGAGACCGCGCCGCTCTTCTTCTTCGGCAGCCAGTCCGCCTTGATGGCGGCCAATACGACCCGGGCCAGGCGCATGCCGCCGGCGTAGCTGAGGTGGGTGCCGTCGCCGTCGCGCACCTGCTGCAGGCGACGCGTCTGGCCTTTACGGTTGCCGCCTAGCGGGATGTAGCGGTAGTCCCGCAGCCAGCGCGAGAGGGCCATGTGCCAGCGGCGCCAGAAGTCCTGCACGGAGACAGCGGTGTACGGGGCGTCGAAGTTGTCCGACAGCTGGAAGCCGAGCAGCAGCGAGATGCCGCTGGCGATGTCGCTGTAGGCGCTGAAGTCGGAGTAGATCTGCACCGAGTACCCGATGATCCCGAAGAGCACCTCCAGCGAGGTGTAGTGGCCCGGCGACGTGAACACCCCATTGACGAGGTGCGTGGCGAGGTAGTCGGCGAGCAGCATCTTCTTGGCCAGGCCGGCGAAGATGAGGAAGAAGGCGCGCGCTGTGTCGATCCGCCGCGGGTCGCGTGGGGAGACCAGCTGCGGCAGGAACTCCCTGGCCCACGCGATCGGGCCGGCCGTGATGTAGGGGAAGAAGCACACGTAGGCGGCGAAGTCGATCAGCGAAGCCGTGCGGAGCCTCCCCGATAGACGTCGATCACGTAGGTCAGCACCCGGAAGGTGAGGAAGGAGATGCCCACCGGCAGCACGATGCGAAGCAGAGCGATGTCGGCGTTGAGGCCGAACGCCTGCAGCAGGTTGACCGCGGAGATGATGAAGAAGCCGTAGTACTTGAACAAGCCGAGTACGCCGAGGTTGGCGGCCACGGCCACGGCCAGCAGCCACCTGCGGCCCGCGGCCGTCCCCGACCGCGCGATGGCCGCGGCGAACAGCCAGTTGGCCAGGGCGCTGAGCGCCAGCAGCAGCACGAAGCGCCACTCCCACCAGCGTAGAACACGAAGCTCGCCAGGAGGAAGAACGGCTTCCACAGGCGCGGCATGGGCATGAGCAGCCAATTCCCGACGAAGACGACCAGGAAGAAGATGGCGCATGTGATGGTGGCGAATAGCATGCGCCCCGAGATCAGTCTAGGGAATGGGACGAGCGACCGCCAACCGGGGTTCGCCGGCCGCCCCATCGGGCGGCCGGCGCTCCTCCAAAGGACCGCCGCATGACGTACGCGCCGGGGGCGGGCCGAGCGCCGCGCGCCCCGCCCGCCCCCGGCCTTCGAGCCCGCTTACTGCTCGTGCACCACGGCCTCCAGATTGTTGCCGTCGAGGTCGTGGACGTAGGCGGCATAGTAGCCCGGTGCGTAGTGTTCACGCGGGCCGGGCGGACCGTTGTCCTTGGCCCCCGCGGACAGCGCCTCTTCGTAGAACGACCCGACTGCAGCGCGGTCCCTGGCCATGACGGCGACGTGGACCGCGGCGGCGCCATCGCCGTGGTGCAGCCACAGCTGTGGCTGCTGCGCGCCGAAGCCCACGACGCCGTGCTCGTCGTTCTCGTACAGGACTTTGTAGCCGAGCGGCGCCAGCGCCACCGCGTACAGCTCGCGACTGGCGGCAAGATCCGTCACCGGGATGCCCACGTGGTCGATCATGCGCCCAACCTCCTCGATCCACTTCACCTGCGGGGTCGCAAGATACGGTCACCGCCATTCGACGCAGGCAAACCATCATCGCGGTGACGCCGGTCGCCGCTGCCCGGTGGCGGGTCACCCTCGGCATCGCGCGCAGCCCTCTCCCACGCGCCGCAATCCCGTATCATGTGGTCGTGGAAGCAGCGCCGACCTACACGCAGAACACGCTCCGTGACGACGTGGTAGAGCTCACGTTCGGCGAGCCCGACCCGGCCCTGCTGCCGGTCGGGCTGGTGCGCGCCGCCGCGGATCGCATGCTCGCCGAGGTCTGCCCCGGCGCGCTCGCCTACGGACAGACGCAGGGGCCGCCGGCGCTGCGCGAGAAGATCGCGCGCCGCATCGCAGCGCGGGAAGGCCGCGCCGTCCCGGTGGACGAGATCCTCGTGAGCGGTGGGAACTCCCAGGCGCTCGACCTGGTGCTTACGGTCCTCACCGCGACGGGCGACGTCGTCCTCGTGGAGTCGCCCACCTACAACCTGGCGCTCGGCATCCTGCGCGATCACCCCGTCGAGGTGGTCGGCATACCGCTCGGCGACGAGGGTCTGGACGTCGACGCGCTCGAACGCACGCTCGCCCGGCTGCGCACCACCGGCAGGCGGACGCGATTGCTCTACACGATCCCTACGTTCCATAACCCCGCCGGGGTGTGCCTGGCTCCCGATCGCCGGCGGCGTCTTCTGGAGATCGCGCGGCAATGGGACCTGATCCTGGTGGAAGACGACGTGTACCGCGAGCTTGCCTACGACGGCCCGGCTCCACCATCCCTGTGGAGCGCCGACCCTGAAGCCCCGGTCGTGCGCCTGGGTTCGTTCTCCAAGTCGCTCGCGCCAGGATTGCGCGTCGGCTGGATCAACGCCCGCCGCGACATCATGGAGCGCCTGAGCGGATCCGGCATGCTCGACAGCGGCGGCTGCCCCAGTCAGTTCGCCGCGACGCTCGTCGCCGAGATACTTCACGGGAGCACATACGAGACGCACGTCGCGGGCCTGCGCCGCGCCTACGCTTCGCGCCGCGACGCACTGGTGGCGGCTCTGCGCGAACATCTGCCCGCCGGCTGCCGCTTCACCGTGCCGAGCGGAGGCTTCTTCCTCTGGCTCACGCTACCGGGCGGCGTGCGCGCCACGGAGTTGCTCCCACTAGCGGAGGCGCGCGGCGTCGCCTTCGCACCCGGGGCACGCTTCTACAGCGACGGCGGCGACCGCAGCCTGCGCCTGGCCTTCAGCCTGTACGGCGAGGCGACCCTGGCGGAGGGCGCGCGGCGCCTGGGAGCAGCCCTGCGGGCGGCCCAGGCAGGGCGCGCCTGACCGCCTGCGGCTGCCCCCGCCGACGCCCTGCCACGTCGGCCGACGGATCAGGCCCGGGTCTCGGAGGAGCCGCCCCCGGAGCCCGGATCGCCACGATCGTGCTGAGCGTGGCGGTGCGGGAGGTGGGGGTGCGGCTTGCCACCGATGACGTCCCAGACGAAGTGTTTGCGCTGCCGCCAGCGCCGGTTGAAGCCCTCGTCGCGGCGCCTCGCGCGCTCCAGCTTCGCCGGGTTGCGCGCGTATTGACCGTGCGCCCACGGGGAGTTCGGCTTGGCGAGGCGCAGCGCGCCGACCACGGCGACCGGCGGAATGAAGATGCCCACCGTGCCCATGAAGAGCTTGCCCTTGAGATAGCTCAGGACCACGAACCCCGCCCCGCTGAGGATCAGCGCGGAGCCCGCCCAGCGCGACATCGCGACCAGGTCCCCCACCTCGCCGATGCTCCGCGGCGTGAGCCCGGTGAGCAGCAGCGTGATGAACGTGACGCCAAGGATGACGGCGTCGATGGACGCGCGGCCCTCGCCGGTCCAGTACACGTCCTCGAGGTGCAAGATCAAGGCGAACTCGTCGAGCGTGAGCGCGGCTCCCGAGCCGAAGACCAGGGCGAAGATCTCGATCCAGGGGCTGCCCGGCTGCAACGCGAACTCGAGGATGCCGGCCACGGTCATGCCGATGATGCCGAACACGGAGTGGTGGATGTGAAGGCCGCCTGAAGTGATGATGCTGCCAACGCCCAGGCCGGTCCCGCCTCTGGCCCGGGCCACACGCGTGTTGAGGCGCGCCAGGCCGAAAGTGAGTATGAAGCCCGCCAGCAGGAAGAACAACGGCCGCTTGGCGTCGTCCAGCACGTGCCCGGGGACTATGGCGAGGAGATCGAGTGTCACACCCCATTATCGGCACAGGCGACGGTTCACAACCACCCGAGGTAGAATCCGGCGGCAGGGAAGCAGTCTGAACGGGAGGTCGCAGCGCATGATCGTCACCATCCTCGGAGAGTCCGAGATCCGCGGCTGCGTCGGCATGGACGGCGACGCGATGGATGCCGTTGCCGAGAGCTTCACGCGCCTCGCCGACGGTCGCGCCTTCGCGCCGCCAGTGGTCTGCATGATGTTCCCCGAGCACAACGGGGAGGTGGACATCAAGACGGCCTCGATCGAGGGCCTCGACAGCTTCGCCGTCAAGGTCGCTTCTGGCTTCTTCGACAACCCGAGGAAGGGCCTGCCGTACGGCGGCGGCATGATGATCCTGATGAGCGCGGAGACCGGCTTCCTGCAGGCGCTGCTCGCCGACAACGGCTACCTCACCGACTTGCGCACGGGGCTCGCCGGCGCCATCGCCGCCGCGCACCTGGCGCCGGAGACCGTGACCACGGCCGGCGTGATCGGTTCCGGCACCCAGGCGCGCTACCAGATCCGCGGCCTCAAGCTCGTGCGCGACTTCGCGCACCTCGTCGTGTACGGCGTCATCCATGAGGAGGTCCAACGCTACGCCGAGGAGATGGAGCGAGAGCTCGGCGTCGCGGTGACGGTCGCCACCACGCCCGAGTCCGTGGTCCGCGAAAGCGAGTTCGTGGTCACCACCACGCCGGCGCGCGAGCCCTACCTCGAGGCGCAGTGGCTGCAGCCCGGCGTGCACGTGACCTGCATGGGCGCAGACATGGAGGACAAGCAGGAGTTGTACGCCGACTGCTTCGGCCTCGCCGACCTGGTGGCCTGCGACCGCCTCTCGCAGTGCCGTGTCATCGGCGAGCTGCACCACGCGCTCGACGCCGGCGCCATCGACGAGACCGGGGTCGTCGAGCTCGGCGAGCTCACCGGCGGACGCAGGCGCGGCCGCACGAGCGACGACCAGATCACCATCTGCGACCTCACCGGCGTGGGCGTGCAAGACACCGCCATCGCTCGGCTCGCCTACGCGCGCGCCGCCCAGCGTGGGCTCGGCGTCGTCTTCGAAAGCGCCTGAACCGGCGCGCCCCACCGGCGGCGGCTCACCCGACAGGAAAGGATGTTCACGTGACCACCGACTTCGTGCCCTTCGAACTCGAGCGGCTCCTGTCGACCTGGGAGAACCAGATCGAGTACAACCTCTCCGAGAGCGGCGTGCACCCCATGACCATGCGTCAGCTGCTCGATCTCAAGGACGGCGACACAGCGGCCGCGATCGCCGGCATCGCCGACACGGAGATCAACTACCCGCAATCGAACGGCGATCCTCTGCTGCGCGAGCACATCGCGGCGCTGTATCCGGGCGCGAGCGCCGACAACGTCCTCGTCACCGTGGGCGCCATCCAGGCCAATTTCACCGGCCTGATGACCGTCACCGACCCGGGCGACGATGTCGCCGTCATGCAGCCCAACTACCAGCAGTTCTGGGGCCTGGCACCGAGCGTGCAGCGCACGCTCTCGACGTTCTCGCTGCGCAAGGACCGCGGCTGGACGCTGGACCGCGACGAGCTCGGCGCGGCGGTCAAGCCGACGACCAGGCTGGTCACTGTGGTGAACCCCAACAACCCCACGGGCCGCATCATGCCCGCCGGAGAGCGTGCGGCGATCGTCGCGGCGGCGGCCGGCGCCGGCGCCTACCTCCTCGCCGACGAGGTGTACTCGGGCGCGGA
>Ga0209429_10000771_pt1 | contig 20900 bp, 17 predicted proteins | sample BarGraNGADG00212_3_FD_184493 | JGI IMG/M metagenome (GOLD analysis project Ga0209429, IMG submission 184493) | Arctic peat soil microbial communities from Barrow, Alaska - Barrow Graham LP Ref core NGADG0004-212 (SPAdes) (version 2) | ecosystem: Environmental > Terrestrial > Soil > Wetlands >...
TAGGAGGGACCGGTATGGCTTCAGAATCTGTACCCATGCAGGGTTTTGTACATTTGCACCTGCATACCGAATACAGTCTGCTTGACGGTGCCATCCGCATCCGTTCCCTGGCAAAAAGACTCAAAGAACTTGGCATGAATTCATGTGCGATTACTGATCACGGGGTTATGTACGGTACGGTTGATTTTTTCCGGATTATGGAGGAAGAGGGTATTCATCCGATCATCGGGTGTGAATGCTATGTTGCTCCGAGAAGCCGCCTCAGTAAGGAGGGTACCGCCGACCGCGAGCCATATCACCTGATTCTTCTGGCGAAAGATAATGAAGGTCTCAAGAATTTGAACCGTCTTGTATCAGCCGGATTTACGGAAGGCTTCTATTATAAACCGCGCATCGACCGGGAGCTTCTGGAAAAATACAGCAGCGGACTCATTGCCCTTTCGGCATGCCTTGCAGGAGAAATTTCACAGGCCATTATGAAGGATCAGTTTGAAGAGGCTAAGCAGACGGCTCTCTGGTATGACGGTGTATTCGGCCGGGGAAATTATTACCTGGAGATTCAGGCCAATACGATTCCTGCACAGGCCAGGGTGAATCAGCATCTCATCCGTATTTCGCAGGAGACAGGGATTCCTCTGGCTGCGACAAACGACTGCCACTATATGCGCAAGGAAGATGCCAAGGCACATGACGTTCTGTTATGCATGCAGACAGGCAAGCATATTTCCGACAAAGACAGGATGCGCATGCCGACAGATGATTTTTATATCAAATCCGAAGAAGAAATGCATGCTTTTTTCCCGAATATTCCTTCGGCCATTGAAAATACCGCCCTGATAGCAAGTATGTGCCAGGCATCCTATACGTTCGGGGTTACACACCTGCCTTCCTTTGATGTACCGGAGGGGTTTGCCGATCATGACAGTTTCCTTCTTTCCATTGCACAGGAGGGACTGACACACCGGCTTCTGGATATAGGGGACCTGACACTGCACCAGACTTACAAGGAACGCATGTCCTACGAGCTTTCGGTTATTTCGAAAATGGGTTTTACTGATTACTTCCTGATTGTCTGGGATTTCATAAAATATGCCCGTGATAAGGGGATCATGGTCGGGCCCGGGCGCGGCTCCGGTGCAGGGTCCCTGGTCGCATATGCGCTGGCCATCACCAATATCGACCCCTTGCGGTACGGCCTGATTTTTGAGAGGTTTCTTAATAGCGAACGTGTCAGTATGCCTGACTTTGACATTGATTTCTGTTATGAACGCCGCCCCGAAGTGATTGAATATGTCACTGCAAAATACGGGGAGGACCGGGTTGCGCAGGTTATTACTTTCGGAACCCTTGCTGCCCGTGCATGCGTCCGGGATGTCGCAAGGGCACTGGAAGTCTCTTATACCGATAGTGACCGCCTGGCCAAAATGATTCCCTTTGCAATAGGAATGACAATTCATAAAGCACTTGAGCTCTCCCCGGACCTCAAAAATGCATACGATAATAATCCGGCGGCCAAAGATGTTCTTGATACGGCTATTCTTTTTGAAGGGATGCCGAGGCATGCCTCAACACATGCAGCCGGAGTTGTCATTTCCAATGGTCCGCTTACTGATATTGCGCCGCTTGCGAAGAATGACGAATCGGTAGTCGTACAATTTGATAAGAATAATGTTGAAGCGATCGGCCTCCTGAAGTTTGATTTTCTTGGCCTGCGTACTCTTACCGTAATGAGGGACACAGCGGAAATGGTGCTGGTGAACCGGGAAATTATGATAGATTATGATCATATCCCGATGGATGAGCATGAAGTATATGAGATGATCGGGCGAGGTGATACCGAAGGTATTTTTCAATTGGAAAGTGCCGGTATGACCAATTTCATGACTGAACTTGCACCGACGTCGATTGAAGATATCATTGCAGGGATATCACTGTACCGTCCGGGACCCATGGACCAGATTCCGCGCTATGTAAAAGCCAGGCACGATCCGAGTCTGATACATTATGATCATCCGCTTCTTGAGCCGATTCTGAATGTAACGTACGGATGTATGGTGTATCAGGAGCAGGCGATGCAGATCGTCCGCGATCTGGCCGGGTTTTCGATGGGACAATCCGACAATATACGACGGGCGATGTCAAAGAAAAAGCTTTCAATTATGGAAAAATATCGTGAGATGTTCATATACGGAGGCATAGATGAACTTGGCCGCATGGTTGATGGTGCTGTAAGGCATGGTGTTCCGGAAAAAACGGCTGAGAAAATATTTGATGACGTAACTCAGTTTGCCGGGTATGCCTTTAACAAATCTCATGCCGCAGCGTATGCCGTGATCGGATATTATACCGCATACCTGAAGCACCACTATCCCACTGAATTTATGGCGGCGATGCTCAACAGTTTCCGGGGCAATCTGTCCCAGGCTGCATGGTATGTAGGATGCTGCAAAAAAATGGGACTTACTGTCCTTGCTCCTGATATAAACTTCAGCCAGGCTAAATTCACGACGGAGGGAGAAGGCTGTATCCGTATCGGTTTGGCTGCCGTCAAAAACGTCGGTGAATCCGCTATCAATCAGCTGGTAGATGAACGGACTCAAAACGGAGGCTTTACGTCATTCGGAGATTTTCTCAGAAGAATGTTCAAGCTTGATATGAATCGCAAGATGATTGAGAGCATGGTCCTGGCATCCGCGCTGGACTGCTTCAGTATACCGCGCTCGCAGCTTCTTGCCGCTATGGATCCCTTCCTGACACAGCTTGCATCATCAAAAAGAAATCAAATGGACGGGCAGCTCTCGCTTTTTGGATTGACGGATGCATCAGAGGATACTTCGCTGTCTGAACCTCAGTATCCCGGTACAGAGGAGTTTTCCGTCTCTGAAAAACTGACTAAGGAGAAGGAAGTACTGGGCCTTTACGTCTCAGGACATCCGCTTGAAGAGTACAAGGACTCCATTGCCTATTCGACAAATACGGATAGTTCTGCATTTGCATCGGCGTCCGGTGAAGAGGAGGCGGTAGCTGAGCGTGTCCTGATGGACCAGGACCTGGTTATTATGGCGGGACTGCTTCTTTCGAGGACGACAAAGACAACCAAGAAGCAGGAACTTATGGCGTTCCTTCAGATGGAGGATCTTCTTGGAGGATATGAGGTTATTGTTTTTCCTAAAGTGTTTCAAACATATGCGCAGATTCTGCAGGAGAATCGCGTGCTTCTGATCAGGGGAAGAGTCAGTATCCGTGAAGATGAGCCGCCCAAACTTATTGCAGAGAGTTTCTCTGAACTGTCAAAAAACGCTACGGACAGGAAAGCTGATCCGGTCACCGGCAAGAGGGATCTTCATCCATACCGACCCGGGATAAAGCCCGCAGCCCAAGATCCTGCACCCGAAGAGCGCCCTGAAAATAACGACTCAAATGCCGGGACGCAGCGTCTGGGGATACGTTATGAAGGGTCTTCCGGTGATGCAGGGTTTAAAAGGCTGCTTGCCGCTCTTGAATATTTTCATGGCCCGATGCAGGTCGTCATTTTTCTGTCCGCCCAGAAAAAGAACATAAAACTGCCGCCCGAATACTGGGTGGACCCCTCAAATGAAATACTTTCAGCCATTTCAGCAATATGCGGCAAAGATAATATGGCGATTTTCTGATGTCTCTTCCGATTTTTTCTCTATGCCTGTATAATACTAATAGTTTCCGTATGTGATTTGCAAAAAATTCTGTATACTGAATTTATCAGGACACAATAAATAACGACATAATAGAATCAGGAGTGTGACAGTTATGATTGAAGAATACAGTGCGACGAATTTACCGAACCTCAAAGAAATGGTTGCTCCCAACTATGACAACATCCCATATGCTGATGTTCCCGAAATTCGCGGAATAGGTGTACTGACCTCCGGCGGCGATGCCCCGGGTATGAATGCAACAATCAGGGCAGTAGTCCGTGCAGGACTGCATACCGGACATAAAGTCTTCGGCGTAACACGCGGATTTCATGGCTTATGGCAGGGTGAGATTGAGGAGCTTAACGGGAGGGACGTATCTGAGAAGCTTCAGCGCGGGGGCACTTTCCTGATGACTGCCAGGTCAAAGACATTTGAGACTCCCGAGGGTGTCTTAAAGGGTGCCAAGATGTGCAAAGTCTTCGGGATAGACTGCCTTGTAGTAATCGGAGGGGACGGTTCCTACCGGGGAGCCCGCGATCTGGCCCGCCTCGGTATCCCGGTCATCGGATTGCCGGGTACCATTGATAATGACATCGCTTCCTCAGAGTATACGATAGGCTATGATACGGCTATGAATACGGCAATGGAGGCGATTGACAAGCTCAGGGATACCGCGTCTTCCCACGAACGCTGCAGCGTAATTGAAGTTATGGGCAGAAAAGCCGGGTATATCGCACTCAATGTCGGTATCGCGACCGGTGCTGAAGTTGTACTCATACCGGAACAGGAGTATGACTTCAACAGAGATGTTGTCAAAGTAATCCTGAACGGCAGAAATGCCGGGAAACATCATTATATTGTCATCGTTGCCGAAGGTGCCGGTACGGCAATTGATATTGCCAAACGGATAGAAGAATCCACGGGTATTGAAGCCCGGGCTACTATTTTAGGTCACCTGCAGCGCGGCGGAAGCCCGACGGAGAGGGACCGTACCATGGCGAGCCTGATGGGAGTACATGCAGTTGAATGCATCAATGAGGGCAGACTGAACCGTCTGGTTATTGTCAAGGATGGCAGAATAACCGATGTTGACATAGAAGAAGGTCTCAAAATGACAAAAACTATTTCAGCAGAAGAACTTTCCAGAGCGAAACTCTTATCTTGAGGATGCTATGAAAATAAAAATACCATGGACCGTACCCAATGTATTAACGACGATACGTTTGCTGGCGATTCCGTTTATGGCGGTATTTATTCATGCAAGCGAGAAACCGGGTGATAACGGACATTTTTACAGTATTCTCGCTTTTTGTTTCTTTGTTGGTATTTGGATCACAGATGCGGCTGATGGTTATATTGCACGCAGGTTTAATCAGATTTCGGAGTTTGGCAAAATATACGACCCCCTTGTCGATAAACTTTTTCAGTTCGCAACTGCACTGATGCTGTTCCTGAACGGACGGCTTCCACTTTGGGTTGTTGTATTTATTATTGCCAAGGAAGTCGTAATGATTGCAGGCGGTGCGTATCTTCTGCGGAAACGCAGAATTGTCGTTCGCTCCCAATGGTACGGCAAGCTTTCAACGGTACTCTTTGTACTGTCTCTGGCAGCAGTATTTCTACTGCCATTCTTTGCCGATCCGCAGGTAACCAGTGCTCAGGTATTGCGCACTATCACGAATATTATTTTTATTCCGCCGGTTCTAATATCATCATTTGCTACCATCCGCTATGGAATCACGATGATTCAGGACTCTTCAAAACTTGAAGATCCGGACGCAGGAGAACAAGAAAACATAAACGGGACGAGAGTCTGATAGGATAAATATGTATACTACTTTTGAAGAAGAGAAAAGGAAGAAGCTTCTTGAGGGGCGCTCCCTCACCACTCTTGAGTTTGATAAAATCCGTACCATGCTATCCGCGCATGCAAAAAGTGTTTATGGAAGGGAGCTCTGTGAAGGGCTTTTACCTTGTTCGGATCTGCATACTGTTGAGACATGGCACAAAGAAACAGATAACACAGTCATGTATATTATGCGTGAAGGTCAGCTCCCGCTGTCCGGACTTTGGGATATCCGTGAATCTCTTTCCCTTGCCGGAGCACAGGGTACACTTTCGATGGCAGGACTTCTTGGTGTTGCCTGTTTCCTTAGAGCTGTTGACCGTCTTCGTGCAGTCTATCCCAAATCTAGAGATGTTGATGAGGAGAATGGACTTTTTTCGCGGATCCTTATGCTGATGCCGGCTTCAGCACTGGAAAAGGAAATTTCCTTCTGCATTGCATCGGATGACGAAATGAATGACCGTGCCAGTGAAACACTCTATCAGATCCGCAGACACATCAAAGACACACAGTCAAGTGTGCGGGACATTCTTGAACGTATCATAAGGCAGCATCCTACAGCGCTTCAGGAGCAGCTGGTGACGCTGCGCGGGGAGAGGTATGTTGTTCCCGTCAAATCGGAAAAGCGAAGTGAAATTCCCGGAATTATCCATGACACATCTTCATCCGGCCAGACAATTTTTGTCGAGCCGATGGCAGTTGTTGAGGCAAACAACAAAATACGTGAATGGCTTGCCGAGGAAAGAGACGAGATTGACCGCATACTGCAGCATCTTTCCGGACGCGTATTTTCTTTCCGCAGCGAATTGTTGGTCGATATTGATTTGATCAGTGAAATTGATTTTTTGAATGCAAAAGCAAATCTTTCCATATCTATGAATGGATCCAAGCCAATCTTCAACCAGGATGGACGCATTCTGCTGAGAAAGGCCAGGCACCCTTTGATTCCTAAGGACAGGGTGGTTCCCATCGATTTTGCAATCGGAGACGCATACAGGACTCTTGTCATCACCGGTCCCAATACGGGCGGTAAAACGGTTTCCCTCAAAACCTGCGGACTCTTCTGCCTGATGGCGATGGCCGGCCTTCAGATTCCCTGTCAGGACCATTCGGAGGTCTCTGTATTTGACCAGATCCTTGCTGATATTGGTGATGAGCAGAGCATCGAGCAGAGCCTTTCCACTTTTTCCTCCCACATGAAGAATCTCGTGTCAATCCTCGGAAAAGCCGGACAGTCAACGCTGGTTCTTGTAGATGAGCTTGGCTCCGGCACAGATCCCTCCGAAGGAGCAGCTTTGGGCATAGCCATTTTGGACCATCTTCGTAAACAGGGAGCGGTTACGGTTGCTACAACGCATTATAAAGAACTAAAGGGATATGCAATCGAGACAAAAGGCGTGGAAAATGCCTGCTGTGAATTTGATACGGAAACCCTGTCCCCGACATATCGGCTGCTGATCGGCCTTCCCGGTGTCAGCAACGCATTTCATATTTCACGAAAACTCGGTCTCCCGCAGGATATTATTGATGCGGCCCAGTTGCTTTTGTCAGATGAAGGGATTCGATTTGAAGAACTGCTGTCATCGGTAGAGAAAAATAATCTTGAAAGTGAAAAGCTCAAGAAAGAAATCCGTCAGATGAGGGAAAACGTCAAAGAGCAGGCTGCAGCCCTTCAAAAGGAACGCGACGACCTTGAAAGCAGAAAAAATGCAATTCTTCAGCAGGCAAGGGAAGAGAAGATGGAACTGCTTTCGGACGCACTGGAAGAAGCGGACGTTATCTTAAAAGATCTGAGACGTTCAATCAAAGTGGATTCACAGCAGGCTGCCGAAGAAAAAGTACAGCTGATACGCAGGAATCTCCGGGCCGGACTATCCGATCTTGACACGGAAGCAGAGAAAAACCGTGCAAAATTACCTGTTCCGGGGGAAATTCCCAGTGTGATCCGAAACGGGGGGCTCTATTATTCACCGTCTCTCGGTGCTTCGGGAACGATCGTGAAAGGACCCGACGCCCGCGGTAACTGTGTGCTTCAGTCAGGTTCCCTGCGTATCAATGTGACAAGGGAATCCCTGCGGTATCCTATTGAAGGACAGGAATCGCAAAAGGCCAGGGGTAAGCCCGGAAAGGACCGCGCAAGTACTATACAGACGCGTAAAACAGGCGGATCTTCTGACATCAGGATGCAGCGCGCCGCCAATACCATGCCTGAAATACAGCTGCTGGGAATGACCGTAGATGAGGCGATAACAGCCCTCGACAGATATCTTGATGACTGTGTACTGTCAAATATAGAGACTGTCCGTATTGTCCACGGTAAAGGAACCGGCGCACTTCGTTCAGCCGTAACCCAGCATCTGCGTCAGGATAAACGGGTAGCGAGCTTCAGGCTCGGTGCATATGGGGAAGGCGATGACGGTGTTACGATAGCGCAGCTATAGCAGCTAAAAAAGAGTATCGGACAGGGAACACACAATTCCCTGCCCGATGTTCTTTTATACGGGCAAAAATTCAGTTGATAAATTTCTTGAACAAAGAAGGACCGGACTCATATCGTACGCCGGTTTCAACGGCTTCTTTCTCACAATAATTTGTAATTCCGGCGATCGTTCCGGCTGCCATTCCGGCTTTGCTCTCGTACAGCAGAAACGGCACAGGATCTTCACTGTGTGTTCGAATGGAAACCGGAGTCGGATGATCCGGGAGAATCATGATTTTGTAGTCTTCCCCGGTCTGCCGGCGGTTGTCCTCAAGATATTTCCATACGGGACCGGCAATAAACTCGTCTATTTTTTCAATAGAAAGTACTTTGCCTTCGCTGTCACCGTGATGGCCGCATTCGTCGGGGGCTTCCACATGAAGATAGATATAGTCCAGTCCCGATATAAAGCCGCTGATTGCTGCCTGACCCTTTCCGGCAAAATTCGTATCGAGTCTGCCGGTTGCACCATCCACTTCAATAGTTTTAAGACCTGCACAGCGCCCGAGTCCGAAAATCAGATCGACAGCTGAGATGACAGCTCCTTTACGGCCGTATGTTTCCGTGAAATCTGCCATCGCCGGCTTGGTGCCCTGTCCCCAGAGCCAGATGGAATCAGCCGTATTCAGTCCTTTTTCACGTCGGCGCAGATTGACAGGGTGAATTTTCAAAATTTCGCAGGAAGCACGCATGAGGGACAGGATCCGGTCCGCTCCTTCGCCCCAGGGCAGGTATTCCCTGATTGATTTTCCGGAAATATCATGCGGAGGCGTAAGGAGTGTTGTCGCCGGACCGTTTTGCCATATGGTACAGTGACGATAGCTTTTACCCGGGAAAAAGTGAAGATCCTCGGATGAAAGAGATTTCTCAATTGTTGAAATGATTTCGGCTGATTCCTCCGTTGATATTTCACCTGAAGAATAGTCGAGCATGGTCATATCTTCATAATCGTCCGAAGGATCGTCGGATGGAGAAAGGCTTACCAGATTGCACCGGAAAACCATATCGGTCGGGTTCATTTCAAGGCCGAGACTGAGAGCCTCAAGCGGAGAGCGTCCTGTATAGTAGACATTGGGATCATATCCCATGACGGACATATTTGCGGGACCGCTGCCGGGTTCCATCCCTTCCGGAATAGTCCGGACCATTCCGCAGACGGAATGCTGTGCCAGATTGTTGATATTTGGTTTGCGTGCATATGCAAGAGGGGTCATTCCGGAGAGTTCCACGATGGGAAGATCGGCCATTCCGTCACCAAGTAAAATAAAATATTTCATGCGTAATTATGGAAAATGCATCAAATTTGACTGCCTTTTCCATTCCCCTTATCTGCCGTCTTATCTGACGGCTTTTTGTCAGATGATTTCTGATATCGAATCAGATTCTGCGGACACGCCTGACAACAAATCCTGCCTCAGAATGCTGACTTCCGTCAGTCTCACGAAAGCGGGCTATGGCTGCGGAAATTACGGCGATGAGTGCGGTATCTGTTTGAGGAGTATCTTTGCCCGGTTTTTCGGGAACAATTACGGTTGTCTCCCTGGCGGTACGGTGAAAAAATGAAAACATAAACATCTGCCTCCTGTACGTTTGATGGCATGTTTGCTATGCTGAATACAAGCGCTTTTTGAAAAAGCCTTTGCAGGGGGTAAAAAGCCCCCTGACAACTATTAAATTACATGGCGGCGGTTACGTCAATCAAAACAAAGCGAAAAGGAAGTGCAATGTGCATGGAAACGATACAAAACAGCCATATTCATGAAATAAGCAAAGAATCGCAAAGATTATATGTTTTTGTGGGTGCCTACGGGAGCGGGAAATCAGAGGTCTCGGTTCACTTTGCACGCAAACTGCGCAGGGAAAATCCTGACAGAAAAGTCCTGCTTGCTGACCTGGATATTATAAATCCCTTTTATCGGTCTGCAGATGCCAGAGAAATTCTTGAGAAGGAAAATATCCGTGTCATTGCCCCGAACTATGCCAACACGAATGTTGACGTACCTTCCGTCTCAGGTGAAATGTATGTGATATTCGACGACACGGAGTATCTCGGTGTTTTTGATATCGGCGGTGAGGATATGGGAGCGAGAATTCTTTCAAGTATGCGCAGCCGGTTCGATAACATATCTTATGCTGTTTATATGGTGGTTAATACGCTCCGCCCCTTTACTTCGGACGCACAGAGTATTGCCGTCATGGCACAGGAATTAACCGCCGCGTCACGTCTTCCGATTCACGGCTTCATAGATAATACAAATCTGCTTATGGAAACGGCGGAAGATGAGCTTATTCATTCCTATTCGATCCTCTCAGAAGCCTCCCGGATTACAGGCATTCCGCTTGTCTATGCCAGCGGCCTTGATGAATATCTTCCGGAAAACTGGAAGGAGTTCACAAATAAAGGGGTACCGCTCTTGAGAATGGAGAGAACAGTGTTGTATAATAACTAATAAATAAAAACGGCCTGCAAACAAGGAGCACTACAGATGGATCCTCTCATCGCACTTTTGATCATTGTCGTCATTGTGGTCGTTGTTGTCGGCGTTTTGGTGATGAACGTTGTACGTGCTGTTCAGAAGCTGCGCAGGGCTGCCGGATCACAGGCAGCACAGCTTGTCGGCAAACTCGCGGAAGAGATTCTTTCAGGGGATTCGGAAGGAATATCGATTGACCTTTCTTCCCGGGAGCCGCGGTCGATATCGGATATGACTTCCGTATATGCCCCCGCGATTGCAAAAGATTTTCCGGACCTGAACGTAAGACAGCTGATCTCATCAGCAGAAAACAAGCTTTATGCAGCACTTTATGCCATTACCGAAGGGTCGGCGGCACAAACGGGTGCCATGACCCAAACGGGGGATTTTTCTTCGGATGAAGGAATTGTTTCCGGAGATGATAAGATAAAAGATGATTTCTTCCTCGGAGCGACACCGGATTTCGCAGCCCAGATACAGAGGCAGATCGATTCACTTATACAGAGCGACCGCACCGAACACTTTGAGCGGATAAAAATTCACAGGTCAGGTATTCATCTCTACCAGAAAAATGCAGGGACTTGTGCAATTACTCTTCAGACTGCCATTGAATATTTGCACTACATCAAGCAGAATGGGGTTGTGATATCCGGAAGCCAACAGGAGTCGGAACAGGCCAGATATAATATCTCCCTGATATACGTTCAGGATACGAGCCGCCTGTCTTCGTCCTCGACAAATGCAGTCGGTGTTACATGCCCCAATTGCGGCGCTCCGGTTAGAGGGCTCGGACACAGGCAGTGTGAGTACTGCGGATCTGCAATACAGGCCATAGACATGCGAATATGGCGGATTAACCAGTTTACCCTAAGCTGACAAATACATAATAGAATCAGTCATACATGCGAAAGCAAGAAATGGGAGGCAGGAAAATGGGACTTATCAAGGCATTGGGCAATGTGATATCTGCTGGATCTCAGGCAGTATCCTCCGTTGTAGCGGATCAGTATCTCGAGTATTTTACATGTGACTCACTTGGAATGGATATTCTGGTGAAGCGCGGAGCAAAAAAGATCAAGAACGGCAGCAATAAGGGTGATTCGGATGTTATTTCCAATGGCTCGAAAGTTGCCGTACCGGAAGGCACGGCTCTCATTCTTGTCGATAACGGAAAAGTAACGGATTTTACGACAGAAGCCGGACTTTATACCTGGGATTCATCTTCCGCACCTTCGATGTTTGGTTCAGACGGTCTTAAGACAGGATTTGTGGATTCCTGCAAAGAAATTCTCAACCGTTTTAAAGCAGGCGGCGTTATTAATTCGGAGCAGAGAGTATATTTTGTCAATATGCTCGAGAATGTTGACAACAAATTCGGGACAGCTTCGCCGATGCCTTATGATGACCCGACATATATGGGTATATATATTCGCCTTAACGGTACATTCTCATTCAAAGTGGAGAATCCGGTAGCATTTTTCCAGGCGATTGCCGGTAATGTTACGGATGTTTATGACAAATCAACACTCATGTCACAGGCTAAGGCGGAATTTACTTCCAAATTCGTGGAAGCACTTAACAAATGCGGAGCAGGCGGGGACGGCATCAAGTATAACCGTCTTCCTTCCGAGCAGACACGTTTTACCAAATACATGAATGAAGTGCTCGATGAAGAGTGGCTTCAGGGCCGTGGTATGGTTGTTGTATCTGTCGCAATCGGCGGAATTACACCGGACGACGAATCCAGAAAACGCATTCAGGAATTCGACCGTGATATCATGCTTTCCAGGAACCCGGATATGCTCGCTGCCCGTATGGGTGCTGCCTCTGCTGAAGCGATGGTAGGGGCTGCCAATAACACGGCAGGAGCTGCTACCGGATTCATGGGTATGGGCATGGTCGGTGGAATGAGTCAGATGGGCGGCGCCGCCGGCGCTCCGGCACTTGGATATTTTGCAGGACAACAGGCCCAGCAGGCACAACAGGCTCAGCAGGCTCAGGCCGCCGCTGCATCAGTTCCCGCTGCAGGTACCGCTGCCGTTTCTGCCGGCTGGACTTGTGCCAGCTGCAATCATTCCGGCAACACGGGTAAGTTCTGCGCAGAGTGCGGCAAGTCCAGACCGGAACCTGCAGCAGGATGGAACTGTGCTTGCGGTAAACAGGGGAATACCGGTAAGTTCTGTTCCGAATGCGGAAAATCCCAGCCTGCCGCAGTCAAGGGCTGTTCCTCCTGTGGATGGATGCCCCAAAATGGCGGAAGTACTCCTAAATTCTGCCCGGAGTGCGGAAAACCGATCGTCTGATCTTTCGTACAATCAATTATTTTGAATACAGTAATAATACCTGAAACATAACGGGAGGCCGTGCAGAACATATTCTGCACGGTTTTTTGTTATCCTGAATTCCCGGGTGGTTGACAATAGACGAAAAAGGTTTACAATCAAGAAAAAACAGGAGAGTGGCTATGGAATCCAAAATCATAAAAAACACGACTGAATCAACACCAAATAATTATCAGCAAAGAAAGAACTATCTTCTTACTCTTACGCTTGTACCGCTATTTACGGTTCTCATGTGTGTTTCCGCGCAAATCAGAATTCCTGTTCCTGTTATTCCCTTTACACTGCAGGTCACAGTTGCAATCATGTCCGGACTTCTTCTCGGCGGAAAGCTCGGATTTCTTTCACAGGTACTTTATCTTGGCATGGGACTTTTGGGGCTGCCTGTTTTTGCGGGAGGAGGAGGCCCTGGTTATATATTTACAGGCTCATTTGGATATCTGGTCGGATTTGTTTTTTGTGCCCTGATCGGAGGACTGCTGGCAGATCTTCTTGACCGGAGAACGGATGGTGTACACGCAGCATACATACGTATCTTTCTGATCTCGATAATCGCTCTTCTGATCTGCTATCTATTTGGCATTGTATATTTGTATTTTCTTTCGAATTTTTATACCGGTTACAGCGGTACTAAATACACATTTCTGACAACACTGGCATTCGGCAGTCTGCCATATATAGGCAAAGATATCGTGCTGTGCCTTCTGGCTTCGGAATTGACCCGTAGACTGTGGCGTTTTCGGTATCGCGGCTCCGGATACCCAATTAAGAAGTCATCTGCAGTTAATGTCACAAAAGAATAAAACTATGCAATGGATAGGCACCAATCAATTTGCATTTACAAAACTGCAAAGTTATAATCAATTAAGTTAAGATTTCAGGGGAGGACAATTATGGCTAATGTAACATTTCGACAAGACCGCTGCAAAGGCTGCGGCCTATGCGTTTCTGTTTGTCCGAAGAAAATTTTGCAGAATGATATGACTCGATTAAACAGCAAGGGATATCACCCTATATGCTGCACTGATCAGGCTTCCTGCATCGGGTGTGCATTTTGTGCGACCCAGTGCCCCGATTCCGTAATCACAGTAGAGAAGTGAGGAGAGAACACATGGCAAAGAGAGTCCTGATGAAGGGAAATGAAGTTATAGCTGAGGCGGCTGTCCGCGCGGGATGCCGTCATTATTTTGGATATCCGATTACGCCTCAGACAGAAGTCATGCACTATATGGCGAAGCGAATGGTTGAAGTTGGCGGAACCTTTGTCCAGGCAGAGAGCGAAGTTGCAGCAATAAACATGGTCTATGGAGCTGCCGCTGCCGGAGCCAGGGCACTTACTTCCTCATCCTCCCCGGGAATCAGTCTGAAGCAGGAAGGCATCTCATATATAGCAGGAGCAGAGCTTCCGGCTGTCGTTGTTAACATTGTACGTGCCGGTCCCGGCCTCGGCGGAATTCAAACTTCTCAGGGAGATTATTTTCAGGCGACAAAGGGCGGAGGACACGGCGATTATAGGAATATCGTCGTTGCACCCGCATCGATACAGGAATTATACGAAATAACCGTTGAGTCTTTTAATCTTGCGGATAAATATCGTATGCTGGTTATGATTTTTGGAGACGGTACTCTTGGACAGATGATGGAACCGGTTAAATTCAAGGATACTGAAACAATCATACAGGCGGATAAGTCATGGGCAACGACAGGCCGCGGGGGAAGAGCCGAGCATAATATTGTAACTTCCATTTATATAGACCCGGATACCCTTGAGAAGAAAAATTATGAACTCCAGGATAAATATGCACTTGTTGCCAAAAACGAGACCCGTTTTGAAACAATTAACGTGCAGGATGCTGAAATTGTCTTTACAGCTTTTGGAACATGCAGCCGTATCTGCCGCAACGTTATCCGTCAGGCAGCCGAGCTTGGCATTAGGGTCGGCATGGTACGTCCGATCACGCTCTGGCCTTTTCCCTCAGAGGAAATTGCCCGTGTTGCATCTCTTGACCATGTTAAGGCTTTCCTGGATATCGAATTGAATGCCGGCCAGATGGTTGAAGATGTCCGCCTTGCGGTTAACGGTAAAAAACCGGTATATTTTCATGGCCGCATGGGAGGCAATATGCCGACGCAGAAGGAAATTCTGGATCAGCTCGTTGCAATTCATAAAGGAGAGGTGAGATAAGATGGCAATTGTATTTGAACCGACAAAAGGACTCACCGACAAGCCTTTTCATTACTGCCCGGGCTGCACACACGGTATAATCCACCGTATTATAGCCGAGGTAATGTGTGAAATGGGTATTTTGGAAGATACAATCGGCGTATCGCCGGTTGGGTGTACGTATAACAATTATGAGTATTTTGCCTGCGATATGGTTCAGGCAGCGCATGGCCGGGCTCCGGCTGTTGCAACAGGGATCAAGCGCGTTCATCCGGATAAAATGGTTTTTGCCTATCAGGGCGACGGCGATCTCGCTTCCATCGGTGCAGCGGAAATCCTGCATGCGGCAGCACGCGGAGAAAAAATATCAGTATTTTTCGTTAATAATGCGGTATATGGGATGACAGGCGGCCAGATGGCACCGACGACTCTTCTGGGACAAGTTACAACGACTTCTCCTTTTGGCAGGGATGCAGCTATGCAGGGCTATCCTATGAATGTCAGCGAACTTTTGTCACAGCTTCCGGGCGCCGTATATATTGAGCGTGTTGCAGTGAATAATTTCAAGAACATCCAGACAGCCAAAAGAGCTGTTGCCAAATCTTTCCGCGCACAGCAAAAGGGACTTGGTTTTACAATGGTTGAATTCCTTTCAACCTGCCCGACAAACTGGGGTAAGGAACCCGTTGAATCCCTTCGCTGGCTCGAGACGGCTATGATGCCGCAGTATCCGCTCGGCATATATAAAGGAAAGGATCTGGAGGTATAAAGCGATGATTGATTTTTCAGTTATTCTTGCCGGATTTGGCGGACAGGGTATTCTTTCTGCAGGAAAAATGGCTGCTGAGGCAGCCCTTATTGAGGGACATGAAGTCTCGTGGTTCCCTTCATACGGACCCGAAATGCGCGGCGGCACAGCAAACTGTTCCGTTGTTATTTCGGATGAAGCGATCGGTTCACCGGTAATAAATGATACCGATGTTCTTATTGCCCTGAATCAGCCGTCTCTTGAGAAGTTTGAAAAGCAGGTCAAGCCGGGCGGAATCATTATTATTGATTCATCCCTTGTGACGATAGCTCCTTTGAGAACTGACATCCGCTTTATTCCGATTGCCTCATCCGACCTTGCAAATGAGCTTGGCAATATGGCATACGCGACGATTGTACTTCTCGGATGCCTCTCAGCGGCAACAGGATGTTTTAAAAGGGAATCCTTTGAAGCTGCCCTCCGTGATGTGCTCCCTGAGAGAAGATACTATATGATTCCTGCCAATCTGGCCGCCTTTGATAAGGGTGCCGCCTTCGCATGATGACAATTGAGAATATGTAAACCTACAGTAAAATTCAGTCCATTTATAGGGGAGCAGAGAGATCTGCTCCTTTTTTTTGCGCAAACTGTTGTCAGCTTATCAAATGAGGTATAATCAATTTAACAGTAAATAATGCGCTCGCAATTTACATTGTTAGAGCATAGGGGTGCTTATGGATCAAGCCTATTTATTCAACACAGGAAATGACTACCACAGTTATAACTTGCTAGGCTCGAGACCCTATACACGCGAAAACAAAGAACAGGGGTATCATTTTGCGGTATGGGCACCGCAGGCTAAATCAGTCAGTGTTATCGGAGATTTCAATGACTGGATGCCTGAGGCCTGCATGATGCAGCCTTTTCGTGAGACAGGTATATGGGAATGTGATATTCCCGGTGCCATGCAGTGGGATCGTTATAAATATATGGTGATCGGCGCCGACGGCCGATCCTATGACAAGATCGATCCATATGCCAGACACTGTGAGACACGTCCGGATGATGCGTCCATTTTATATGACTTTAATGATTATGAATGGCACGACCGGGAATATATTAAAAATTGTCCCGATGCACTTTCACCGCGTCCCATTAATGTCTATGAGCTTCATCTTGGGTCATGGAGGAGGCATGCTGACGGGAATTTTATGAATTACCGCCAGATTGCAATGGATCTTTCTGCATATTGTCTGGAAATGGGTTATACGCATGTTGAGTTGATGCCGGTAATGGAACACCCGCTTGATGATTCCTGGGGCTATCAGGTTACCTGTTATTACGCTGTTACAAGTCGTTTTGGCACTCCTGCGGATTTCAAATTTTTAGTCGATCACCTGCACGCGCAGGGAATCGCGGTAATCCTTGACTGGGTACCGGCTCATTTCCCGAAAAATCTTGAGGGTCTTGTTCGATTTGACGGGACTCCCTGCTATGAGTACAGTGATCCGCGTATCGGCGAACACAGGGAATGGGGAACGTATGTATTTAACTACGATAAAGCCGAGGTACGGTCCTTCCTGATTTCAAATGCTGTTTTCTGGCTCGATGAATATCACGTTGACGGAATACGCGTGGATGCTGTTTCAAGCATGATATACCGGAATTACGGCCGTACGGATTTTCTTCCCAATATTAACGGCGGTACCGATAATATTGAAGCGGTCAACTTTCTCTGTCAACTGAATACCATTGTCAGGGAGCAGTATCCCTATGCCATGATGATTGCCGAAGAATCAACTTCCTGGGCGAAAGTATCCTATCCCGTTGCACAAGGAGGTCTTGGCTTCACTCACAAATGGAACATGGGCTGGATGCACGACACGCTTGATTATATGGAGACTGATTATTATGCGCGCGTCTGGCACCAGGAACAGTTCTGCTTTTCGATGATGTACGCATTCTCGGAGAATTTCGTTCTGTGTCTTTCCCATGATGAAGTCGTGCATGGCAAGAAAAGCCTGCTTGATAAAATGCCAGGGGACGAGTGGCGCAAATTTGCTTCTTTCCGTACATTGATTCTCTATATGCTTGCTCATCCCGGCTGTAAACTGACCTTTATGGGCGCTGAATTCGGACAATTTGTGGAGTGGCGTTTTTACGAAGAACTTCAGTGGTTCATGATCAAGTTTGAATCTCACAGACTTCTTAAGGACTTTGTTTCCAGGGCTAATTTTTTCTATCGTGAAAAGAAAGCGCTATGGATTAACGATCGATCGTGGGACGGCTTTGAATGGCTTGATACAAACGACCGTGAAAACAGTGTCTTTCTCTTCCAGAGAATTGGCGAGACAAGAGACGATAAGATCATTGTTGCACTTAACATGGTGCCGGTTCCTCTGGAGAAATATCGTATTCCTGTTGATGAACCCGGCGAATATCAGATTTCACTTAATACGGATGATATGAAATATGGAGGCAGCGGATATCCGACCTATTCTGAAGGAGAGGAGGTATTTATTGCCCGGGAAGAAAAGTGGAAAGGGCGGCCATACTTTATTGAAGTAAACCTGCCGCCTTTAAGCGGAATGTACATCGAAAAAGTGATAACGGCTGATAAGAATAGTAAGGAAATTTCTGATTTAAAGGATCCTGATCTGATAATTCCCTGACATGAAAAGATACTGATCAACATAAACGACCTAATATTATTAAATGGAGGATGTGGATATGGCAAAAGCTGACGTTGTCGCAATGATTCTGGCCGGAGGACAGGGAGCTCGTCTTGGTGTACTGACGAAGTATATCGCGAAGCCTGCAGTTCCGTTTGGAAGCAGATACCGCATTATTGATTTTCCATTGTCAAACTGCGCTAATTCCGGTATTGAGACGGTGGGTGTACTTTCACAATACCAACCGCTTGCCTTAAATACATACGTAGGAAACGGCCATCCCTGGGATTTGGACAGAAATAACGGAGGTGCGTATATATTGCCGCCTTACCAGAGATCCGGTAAAAGCGACTGGTATAAAGGCACGGCAAACGCAATCTATCAAAACAAGGATTTTATTGACGACTGTGATCCGAAGTATGTACTCATTCTTTCGGGTGATCATATTTATAAGATGAACTATGAACGTATGCTCCGTGCGCATATTCAGACAAAAGCTGATGCAACACTGGCTGTCCTTGAGGTTCCGTGGGAGGAAGCTCCCCGTTTTGGTATCCTTAATACCGGTGCTGACGATATTATTACGGAATTTGTAGAAAAACCCAAAAAACCGGAGAGCAATCTCGCTTCGATGGGCGTTTATATTTTTTCATGGGATGTCCTTCGCAAAGCACTGATTGAAGACGAAGAGATTACCGGATCCAATAACGATTTCGGAAGTAATATTGTTCCAATGCTTCTCAAACAAGGCAAGAAGCTCTGTGCTTATCGTTTTTCCGGATACTGGAAAGATGTCGGTACCATCTCAAGCCTGTGGGAAGCCAATATGGATATTCTGGACAGACCGGAGGAGATTAATCTTATGGATCGATCCTGGCGTGTATATAGCCGGAATCCTGTTAAGCCTTCGCAGTACATTGCCGACGGCGCTATCGTTAAAAACTCGGCCCTGACAGATGGATGTCAGATATATGGTACTGTCGAGCATTCCGTCCTTTCAAATTCCGTGACGGTAGAGAAGGGTGCAGTAGTAAGGGATTCTGTTCTTATGCCGGGAGTTACAGTACGATCAGGGGCATTCCTTGATAAATGCATTGTCGGATTCAATACGATTATCGGCGAAGGTGTGCGTGCCGGTGCTTCGGTGGTCGGAGTAAGTCCATACTTGAATACAAAGATCTGTACGGATGGGATAGTTGTCATAGAAAGAGGTCTTAAGATAAAAGATCATGCTGTGATTCCCGCAAACTGCCAGATCGACTTTGATATTCAGGTTGATCCTGATTTGAATGTAATTGAAGAAATGTTTCGTGTCCGATAAATAACAGGAAGCGGAGGTTAACGCATGTTTATTGATGCAATGGGGCTGATTCTGGCTGATAATAAGAAAATTTCACTGGGTGAACTCTCCAAACCCAGGGCTTTGGCAGCAGTACCTTTTGGAGGGCGATACCGGATCATTGACTATATGCTGTCAGATATGGTGAATTCCGGAGTGAAAAGTGTCGGAATATTAACATTGAACAAGTACAAATCACTTATGGATCATCTTGGAACAGGTGCTTCGTGGGATCTCGACCGCAAAAATTTTGGCCTTCATATCCTGCCGCCCTATGTAAATTCGGAATCTACGGGCAACAGTATGGAAGAGGCTGATGAATTGGCCGGTCTTCTGGATTTTATCCGGTCAAACCGCAGCCTGTATGCGATCATTGCCAACAGCAATATGATACTCAATACAACATTCAATGATTTTGTTGAAAAACACGAGCAGTCGGGGGCTGATGTTTCCGTTATGTATAATCGTGACGGTACAAAATATGGTGTTCCCAATTATATTTTTGATGTGGACCGCAAGGGTTATGTTAAGGATATGCTGCTTAATCCTGATAAGACTTCTTCCAACAGATGCAGTCTGGGCATTATCGTTATGAGAAGGGAATTGTTGATTGACATGATCTCGGACATGATTTCCAGAGGCGAGCGTAACTTTGGCGTCCATACCCTGATAAAGAAGTATGATATATTACGTGTCCGCGCACATGAGTATAAAGGTCTGGTGCTGCGTATAAATAATGTCCAGGGTTATTTCAATTCATCAATGCTGCTGCTTGATGATCAGATTCGTGCCGATCTTTTCTGGAACGGCATGCCGATATATACCAAAGTCAAGGATGAAGCACCGACGCTGTATTTTGAGAATTCCCGTGTCGGTAATGCCATCGTATCCGACGGCTGCCGAATTATGGGTACTGTTCAGAATTCACTGTTGTTCCGCGGTGTTACGATTTCACGCAACAGTACGATCAAGAATTGTGTTATTATGCAGGACGTTCATGTTTCTGAAAACTGTGAGCTTGAAAATGTGATAATCGATAAAAATGCGGTTATCCGGCCGGGTATCAAGCTTGTCGGTCACAAAGACTATCCTGTAGTAATTGGTAAGGGGGCCATTGTATGAATCCACTCAAAGTTCTTTTTGTATCTTCTGAGGTTGCGCCTTT
>Ga0209429_10000774_pt1 | contig 20853 bp, 54 predicted proteins | sample BarGraNGADG00212_3_FD_184493 | JGI IMG/M metagenome (GOLD analysis project Ga0209429, IMG submission 184493) | Arctic peat soil microbial communities from Barrow, Alaska - Barrow Graham LP Ref core NGADG0004-212 (SPAdes) (version 2) | ecosystem: Environmental > Terrestrial > Soil > Wetlands >...
CTTACCGGCTTGGTGAGCTTCGCGTGGACCAGCTCGGCCGCCATCACGATGGATGCGGAGCGCATGTTCATCGTGCTGCGGAGGTACGGGACGAAGCGAGCGACCCAGTCGGGATCCTCGAGCGCTACCCGCTTGATCAGGGCGACAAACCGCTTGTCGCGGTTCTTTCCGTTCTCGTAGAAGGTCTTCTCGCTGACCATGTTGGTCACGGCGAGAAGGAACAGCTCGGACTTCGCCTCTCGGCTGAAGCCAGCCCCACCCTCGTGGGTCAGGGTGTCGGGCTTGCGCCCCTTGATGCTCTTGATCGGGGCGGTGGCAGCCCGCTTCGGGCGGGCGGCGAGCTTGACCATTCGAAGCTGCCTTTCTGTGTGTCAGCGAGAACTGGGCGACAGAGGGTTTTCTTGGAAACAGAAGTATCCCCTGTCAACGCACCGCTGACGTTGTGTTGGCGCGGCCGGAGGGACTCGAACCCTCGTTGGGCGGTTTTGGAGACCGACATCCTTCCCATTAGAAGACGTCCACGCTGTGCGCCGATGAGAACAAGTCGAGAGAGGAAACAAACCTCCTCGCGGAGGACCTCCTTGCGGAGGGTTGCTGGGTTGGTATCCCAGCGTGCCCCTTTCGGGGCTGGCACCGAAGTATCCCTTCTCTACGCACCATCAGCACGGTAGTTGTCGACGAGGACTAGGCGCTCGAGGTTCCTTTCAAGAGAAGTATCCCCGGGCTACGCACCGTCGACATTTCGTTCTGCCAGTCCTACGAGCGATACCACCGCTCTCGCAGTAGGGTCCAGTCTCGAGGCTACGGTTGACTCGGCTGGAAGGCCATGGCCGTGCGAACAGTCAAGCGGCTTGGTGTCCGCTCATTAGTTGGTGATGAGAACTGGTTCGGTGAAGGTCCTTACTAACTGATGCTCTATCAACTGAGCTATCCAACGCTATGCGGTGGAGCGGGACTCAAACCCGCGACCCTCAGATCCCTTGAAGTATCCCTCGCCTACGCACCATCACCATGGCTTGATGCCGTTACGAGAACTAATCTGGTGAGGATATGTCGTGCTCTACCACTGAGCTACACCCAGTTTTGCCCGGGAGGCGGGAGTCGAACCCGCGACCACGTCCTTACAAGGGAAGTAACCCCACCATTCGCATCGCGACGGCAATGTGAATACTAGTGGCGTTTATCGCCACTTGTCAAGAGGCTGTTGGCACCATTTCTCCGAAGGCATTCTCGGGATCGTGCTCGCCCACCCTCTCCACCCGACCGTCCTTCTCGACTCGGTAGGCGTACATGGGAATGTTCTGGTCGAGGGCCTTGTCCATGAGGTGGGTGGTCCCACTGTAGCCGTAGATGGAGTCCTCTGTCGTGAAGAACAGGAGGACGAGGTTGGCCTTGGCGACCATGTCAATGTCGCGGATGTAGACGGAGACCCTGCCGGGGTTGAGGATCGTGGGTTCGGGAGCGTGCCATTCGACCGGGATGTTGAGGGCATCACAAAGGGCCTCTACGTCCTGCTCGAAGTTGCCCGGTAGTTTTCCTTGATCGTAGGGCCTGCGGAGTAGGACGACAGCGCCATCCGGCAGGCCCCCGAGGAACCTGATCAACATGAACGGTGCCTTGCCCTCTGGCAGTTTGCGACTGCCCGCAATCACGACTTTCATGTTTCCCCGGTTTCCTCCCATTTCTTGAGCTTGGCCTTCAGGGAGCGGACGCCGAGCGATAACTCGAGGAACAGAGCGCAGACATCCGGGTCGGTGATCACGGTCTCCTGACCGCCCCAGTGGACAGTCATCGAGGCTGGCGGCTTGTATGGGTCCTTGCCGCAGACTACGATCCCCTGCCTCGTCCAGAGATCATCGGGAAGGTCTGGGTTGTAGGCTTTCTCATAGCCGATCTTCATGCTGATGAAGCGGTTCATCGCGGTCTCATCTGGTTGAACTTGGGCTTCATCCGGGGGTAGCGGACATCGTGGAGGGTGGCCGCCGCATTGGTGATGATGTCTCGCCATTCCTTGTCGTCGGCTGCTTCTTTGAGGTATCGGCGAAACTCATCGAGCTGCTCTGGGCGGATAGCAACCCCCGCCGGGAACGTGATGAAGTACCGGATCATTTCTCCTCCACGATCATGCGCCACGACTCGATCCGGCCGTCGGGCGCGTGCATCTGGACCGCGAACCCCTCGGGCGTCGGTGCGATCCCCACGTATCCACCCAGAGGATGGGCGTGGGATGTGTAATGGTCGGCGATCCGCATGATCGCGTCACGCAGGACACCGGCCCCCCTGCCCTTGGCGAGGAGGGCTCGGTGCTCTGTGCCGTCAGGAAGTTCTGACACCTGCCAGATCATCAAGTCCTCCTCTCCCACTAGAAGGGAAGATCGTCCTGTGCGTAGGTGAGATCCTCGACCACGCTGGGCTTCCCCGGCTTCTGGTTGCAGCCGTACTCGGAGCAGGCCCAGAAGGCGTTGTATGGCTTCGGGTTGCCATCGTTGTCGACCTTGGTCTTGCTCAGGCCAGCGGGAACGAGACGCCACTCGGTGCCGTGCTCGGGGCAGTTGCCGCCGGGGTACGCGGGGTCAGGGCGCTGGACGAAGGTGCGCCCTTGCGGCTGGGCCTGTCCATTGCCGGTGGTGTTGACGCGCACCTCGACCCCATCCGGTACTGAAATACGAATAACGATTTCCTTCATGGGATGGTCTCTCCTTTGATGAACCACTTACCTGCCTTGGTGAACGTGCCTGAAAGCACGATGTCGTCGCCGTCCTCTTTCTCCTCCTCGAGTCTGAAGACTGCAGGCCCGTGTGCAATCAGGGCTGTTGGGTACGGCGTGCCCCGGGTGATTTCCCGCAGGCGGTAGAACCAGTCCTGCCACCACGGAAAGCTGGCGGGACCATAGAGGCTGACCTCGACAGGACCGGGTGCCCATGCGGCGAACACCCCGTCTTCGAGCTTTCCTTCGAAAGTTCCCCCCACGTCCCGCAAGCCACTCAACATGAACCCCGGCTGACCGTTATCAAGGGGTTTGAAGGCATCGGCTGAACCCTGCGCCAGCACGATGTCCTCGGCGGGGACCTCTTCGTCACCGAGGAAAAGCTTCATGGGTTGACCTCTTTGTGTTCGATGACGTCGTTGTACCACTGCCCGCAACGCCCGCACCAGCGGTCGAACACGACGACTGGAGCGCCGTAGACCTTCCGCCAGTGCCAACGGTGGCGGCGATACACCACATCCGAGCAGGGGATGATGATGCGGGGTGTCATGCGCGAAGTTCGCGGAGTTCGAAGAAGTCCTTCAGCTCGGGTTCCCTCTTCATCAGCTCGCGGGCCATCCGGCTGTGCCAGTTGTTGTTGACCTTCCAGCCCTCGGCGTCGGGACCGACTCTCAGGGAGTAGGTGTATCGAGCCGCCTCCCAGAGCGCCTTGATCCCGTAGTGCCCGAAACCACGATGGCGAATGCGGAGAGCGCCATCACGGACGGCGTCGTAGACCATCTGCCCGTCAGGCGTAGCCCTCCATTCCTCGTACTTCGTCTGGATGTCGCGGCGATCCTTGTAGACGCCGCCCCAGTCGATACTCATGTGATGGTGACCTCCACTCTCGGGTTGACCTTGACGATTTCCTTGCTCATGGCTCGCGGCAGGGCCCACTTGTCGTCGATGCCCAGTGCCGGGAAGATGCTGTCCTCGACCACCTTGATGATGTTGGTGCAGTCGACGTCGTGGGTCAGGAAGAAGTTGTAGAAGCAGATGACCTGACCTCCGTTCCACTTCCAGCCGTGCTTGGGAGCTGCCCGCACAATCAGCGCCGCCCCCTGCATGTACGCCTCGGCCTCGGGCGTCTTCACAATCTTCGGGAACGTGATCCCGCCTCGGCGGAAGCCACGCCCGATCTTGTTGGCGTGGTTCCCGCTCGGGGGCTGGCCGGGGATGACGACAGTCCAGCTCATGCGAAGTGCATGTGCGTGACGACCTGATAGAGCATCACCGTCATCAGGGATAGCGTGATCAGGGCGATGCACAGCCCCACCACCATCAGGAGATTGAACACGGTATCCATCATCGGTAGTCGTGCTCCCCTGCGTGCCATGCACGGAGACGACACCGTTGGATGACATCCAGTGGGCCCAGCGCCACGACTCCGTGCTCGCCGCACCCGAACAGGAAACCCAGCATGCGCCGGATGTCCTGCCCGATCCGTCGGTCTTTCATTTGGGGATCTCTTCCTCCAACAGGCAGACCGCGATGAGGGCGTAGTTGGCGAGGTCCATCAGGGTGTCCTTGATCGGCTCGCCGACCTGATCGTTGGCGGGGTTGCGGAGCAGGTTCTGGGCGCGGCGGTACTTGTCACCCATGCGGATGAGGCAGCCCTGCAGCGCCGTCGAGCCCCACGAGGTGGCTTCACGGAAGTTGGTCCACGTGTCGGGGTTGTCGGATCCGGCGTAGCCTGCCGCCTTTCCAACATGAACGGCCCTGACCTCATCGAGAAGCTCGAGGAAGCGGGGATTACCGAGGGTCATGCTCTCTCCTCAGAAGTTCCCAACATTGTAAGACTCTCGAGGTGGTCGCGGATCGTCTCGCGATGGACCGCCTCCCAGTTCGACCCCGCCTCCGTTCCGGTGTGGTGACCGGGGCAGAGCGTGATCAGGTGAGCGGGGATCGGTGTCGCCTTCATCTGCATCGACAGCTCCCCGCGTGGCTTGGTGTGTGACATCTGCAGGTAGACGGGCCCCGGGTCGCGCAGGAAGTGGGGTCGAGCGATCACGCTGCCGAAAGCATCCCTGCAGTAACCAGCGTCAGGGTCGAGGAGCGGAGCTTGACACCGATAGGAGTCGCGAGCCAACACGAAAGCTCTGGTCGAGGAGCTGATCCTCTCTTTCATCTCACCTTCCTGTCGAGGGCCCTTGTGGATCTAACTACCCACCCCTTCTCTAAGAAGGGGGGTGGTTAGGTTAGATCCCAAGGTGGGCCATCTAACTAGTGAACTAACTACTTCTAACCATGGTTAGATCAGGCGTCGAACATCCCCGGGGTGGCCCCGGGAGCGTGTCCCACCCTGAGGGGGGACTTCACCGTGTGGTACTCCCCCCGACCCGTTCGCTCCAACCTGCCCGCCTTGACGTAGCGGGTGAGGAGGTTGTCCATCACCTGTGGGCTGTCCGGGGATAGCGTCCTGATCAGGACTGCCCTGTTGGTCGGGTCCTCGCACATCTCGAGCACGGCGTTACCCATGGTCTCCTCGTCCACGAAGGGCCGCTCTTGCACAACATCGACCTCGATCTTGTGGAACACGATGGAGTCGGGACCCCAGTCGAGAGAGATGCCGATTGGTGGGAGCAGGGCGGTGTCGTTGCTTTTGGCGTGGTACAGGCTGATGCGGAGCCCCTCAGCTGAGGGTTCCTTGCGGACTTCCCAGCTGACGCGGGCGGCGTTGGTCTTGTAGGCAGATCCGTAGGGTGTGGCCGCTCCACCCTTCGCCTTGGCGTCGGTCTTGTTGACGTGGTCGACGATCAGGCTGGTCACCCCGATGATGCGGAGCGCTTCGTGCATGCGGAGGATCGACTCGTTGGCGTCCCCGTATTCGCCCTGAGCCCCCATGGCATACGCCGAGCTGTCAACGATAACCAACACGATCCCCTTGGCCGCTACGATGGCGCTGAGTTCCTCGGCGTCACTCGCCAGAGGTCGGACACAGTGGCGGTAGTAGATCGAGTTGCGGGTCGGGACGAAGTGGTGACCGGAAGCGATGCTCTGGATCCGGTCGTTGATGACGTCCTTCGTGGTTTCCCAGTCGAGGTACAGGACGGGACCGTGGATGGCGGGAGGGACACCGGGGATGATTTCCCTCCCATAGGCGACAGAAAGGCCGCAGGTAAGAGCGATCAGGCTCTTGCCCACACCCCCGGGGCCGAAGAGCAGGGCTGGCCTGCCCTTCATAACTAGCGGTTCGACGCACCATCGGTCGTTCGGCGGGGTCGGGGCGTCCATGCCGACCTCGTCGATGTTCTCGCCCCTCTCCTCGCCGATGATGACGTGCTGGCAGAGCCACTCGAGGCCGTCGAACCAGTCCATGGTCGGGTGCATGGGGGTGCGCTTGTCAAGCGCGTTCGCCAGAGAGGTGCGTGTGCTGGTGGACAGGACGTTGAAGTTGGCGGCGTGCAGCACGCCATTGACTGTTTTCACATCCTTGAGGGTGGTGCTGACCTTGAGGATCCCCGACAGGCTGTCCCTCGACCTCTTCACGTGCGAGAGGCGAAACTCAGTCCCCACGTTATCGGCCCAGCACCGGTAGGTCATGCCCAGCTTCTCGAAGTTCCAGCGGGGTTTCTCGTCGGTCATGCCGGTTGGCCCGGGGCGAGGGCGCGGAGGCGGGCCCGCGCCTTCGACTCCCTGATGCGGAGAGATCGTGCGTGGACGGTATAGGGATGGTTATCGTCGTAGTGTGTCATAGAGCACGCCCACCACCATTCCAGACGCGGTGCCTTACCCGTCCTTGCGTCGTAGCTCCACCCATCCCGCCGGGCAAGAACCCGGCCCATCGGACTGCCGCACGCGTGGCAGTAACGCCTCATGCTGTTGCTCGCGGTGCCATGGTCCGCAGCTCCCACGTTCCTCGACCCTTGTCGTCGTTGTTCAGGACACAACCCGGGACTCTGCAGATCGCCCGCTTGTCGTCCTTCATGACCGTGAGGGACGGGTTGCGGTCGCGTCCGTGGACGGGGCAGTGGCTGTTCCTCCCGGGGGTTGGGCCGACCACGCCCCAGAGGGTACTCAGGAGTTCGCTGGCGGACGCTGTGTCTTCCTCGCGGCGGGGATGAGGTTTGCCGTAGTCGGGTGGGATCACGGTGACGGCTGGGTTCCAGCGATCAGCCCACTTCAGGATCTCGGCTGACGGGGCGTGCTCGATCTCGAGCATCACTGCGGCGAGGCTGGGACCCATGACCAGATGCAGATCGCGGGGATCGAACATGACGCCGCGTACCCCAGTCTTCGGGTGCGGCATCATCGGCATTCTCAAGGCATGACCTAGACCCTCGCCCACCACCGCTCCAGTCACGTGGAGGTGCTCCTCGGCATCGACGTGATCTGAGCCGGGGCGGATCTCGATGTGTGGGTCGTTGGTGGGCAGCAGGGCTGCGCCCAGAAGGGCACGCGCCGCCTTGCGGATGGTGGCCGCAGGTAGGGTGTTGCTGATGACGCACCACAGGTGAGCGCCTCGTCGAGATGTCTCCACATAGGCTGGCAAATCTTGCTCCCACATCGTGCGACCCAACACGAACGCCTGCTCGAGGCCGTTGTCCGTATCGAAGTCGAGCGCAAGGCAGTGAGCCAGAGATCCCAGACCGATCATGTAGGCGCTGATGCTGGGCCCCGTTCCCATCAGACCTGCCGTCACGATGGCGGGCGTCAGGGGCTCCCTGACGGGCCGCCAGCCCTTCTCGGGCTCCCAGTGGCTGTAGACGTCGGTGCGGTTGGCGAAGGTGTTGAGGTAGACAGAAACCACTTGCTCGTGGTCGTAAGGCATGGCTCCTCCAGCACTGAAAGGAGGGCGGCGGGACGGGTAGGGACGGTGCTGGTCGCCCAACGCCGTCCCGCCATGAAGTGGGGCCGTCCCTCTAGATGGTCTTGTCCCGACCTACCGTGGGCAGGCCCCGGGGACAGTCTAGACCAACGAGAACCCGTCGGTTTCGGTCAACTCGTCGGCCTCGCCGCCATTCTTCTCCTCGTCCAGTTCGGCTGTGTCATCCGTCGCCACAGGGGCACCTTCGGTCTCGACGTCGGCAGCGAAGCCGCTCGCGAGGACCGTGATCAGTTTCCCGCCATCTTCGGACGAGAGCGCCGCGAGGAAGTCGCGCAGCTTGGCGGACGACAGATCGGTCGCCAGCTTGGTGCCTAGCACTTTGTTGATCACCGGGATCAAGGTGACAACCGTGAGTCCTGCGGCCTGCGTCAGGCGCGACATCTCCCTGACCTGAGCCTCAGTGACCTTCTCGCTCTTGCCGCCGCGCTGGGCTCCTGCGACATTGCCGCGCACCACCCGGGTGCCGGTGGCCGCGCCAGCTGCCGCCGCCGCCTTGTCGACCTTCTCGTCGGCCTCGGGGTCGTCACCGGTGGAGACGAGGAAGGTCTTCATGATGAAGTACTTCTCGGCACCGGTCATGGCCTTGTAGATGCCTTTGTCCCCGGTGTCGGCACCGTGGCCGATGAAGATGGCGGGCCCGAGCTTCTCGCCCGTGTCGCCATCCATCCACGTGAACTCGACCGCGACTTCGGTCAACCACATGGTGCTGCCCGAGGCTGCGCGGTACAGCTCGGTCATCTTGTGGTCGAGGATCGTCTGGTTGAGGAAGACGTGCTGTTCCGAGAGCAGGGCGGAGAGCTTCTCAGCGACGTCCGACTCGCGGACGAACTTGTAGTGCTGGTTCTGGTTGAAGCCTTCCTTCTTGATCCCGGCCATCTTGCCCGTGATGTAGGCGAGCTTGGCGGCGAGGTTGCCGGGGATGTACTTCGGTTCCTCTGCGGGAGTCCCGGGCTCACCGCTCACCCCATCCTTCGCGATTGCTTCGGCCAATGTTGCTGTTTTAGTTGCCACTATTCGACTCCTCATTCAACTCGTTGATCAGGCGGACAAGATCCACTTGAGCCGTTTCCATGGCGACTGTCAGCGGGTTGGGGCGGACGGTGACTGCCATGTGAAGCGCGGCATCCGCTCGGGCTTGGTTTTGGAAGTGGCCGACAGCCACGCCTACCGTGTCTGTGATCTTCGTAAGCTCGCGGGCCAGATCCGCTGGCGTTCTCATCCGGTGACCTCCTTGATGTTGACGATGGTGAGGACAGCATCGCGGGACACTTGACCAGTCCCGTACTCGCGGCCCGTGACGTGGTCGCGCACCTTGCCTTCTCGTAGCCCTTGCACGGCCTCTGTGATCCGGTCGCGCTCCTTCTGAATGGTGAACTCGACGAGGGCGAGCAGTCTCGGGCAGATGTAGCCTCCCATCGGCGCCGGGAACAGCGACCAGTGTGTCTCGTCCGGCCCCAGCGTCTCGCCGCACGCTGGACAGGGCCGCTCGTTCTTCTTCACCCGGTGACCTCCTTGAAACGCGCGTAAGGCCCGCAGATCGTCCTGTAGGGGCAGTAGAGACACACGTAGGTTCCTAGTCCAGTTGGCTCGTAATCGGCCCTCTCGACGCCTTCTGAGACGCCCTGCAGCACGCTGGCCCATCGTGCGATGTCATCGTCGGTTGGGATCTGGACGACCTCGGGCCAGTAGTACGGGGTCTTGGTTCTGACGATGTAGTCGAGCTGCATCGCGTCGATCTCGAAACCGAGGTCTCGAGCCCCCAAGAAGTACCCCACCATGTTGAACCAGTACTTCCCTGCGGCGGGGCGCTTGTTGGTGGTCTTGAGGTCCCGCAGGATGTTGGCGTAGCGCAGGACGACCCGATCAAGGGGGTTGTACGGATCGGCGAGCCCCACATCCTGCCGGTCGACGCTGTCGATGATCCCCGAGAACGGGATCCCGTTGACCTCGATCTGGAAGGCTGCTTCGACCAGCACCGGTGCGCGGTAGGTGGATAGGATGTCGCGGTCGAAGACGTCGGCGAGCGGGCTGATCCCACTGGGAGCCTCATCATAGAGGCTCCATTTCAGGCGCTTTTCGGCGTAGTCGTGAACCGCGATACCGATGGTTTGGGCCTCCGAAACGATGCCGGTCTCCGCCATGACGTACCCGAAATACCACTGGAGGTGGCAGGTTTGGTAAGCGTTGACTGACGAAGCCGAGAAGACGACAGGTCGAGTCATCGCGGGAACCACCGTAGCCGCCATGGGCAGTAGATCAGGTGGCTCCACGCGAACCGGCTCTTGGTGCCGCAGATGCAGTCTTTCACCACTCGGCCACCGGGAACGGGCCGATGCTGACGATCCCGTGGGTGAAGTGCTCCCGCGCATGTGCGACGACCCTCGGCCAGCGCAGGATGAAGCGCCAGCCCATGCGAATGGTGAGTTCGTCTCCCTCGAACCGCTGCACCCTGAGGATCATGCCGGAGGCGCTTGGGTGCGGAAGGCTGCCGGGATCTCGCTCTTGGAGATGCTGACTCCAGCATCCGTGGCGTGGTTCAGGACGTCGGCGATGAGGCGCTTGAGCATGTGATCAGGTTCCTCGCCATCATCGGTCTTCCTGAAGCCCAAGGCTGCGAGCATGATCATGCTCATCAGGAACCCGTGAACGGGATCCTTGAAGTCGATGTCTTCCGGGTCATAGCGAACGATGGTGCGGCTCATGGGTTGACCTCCTGTTCCGGGTAGATGCCTTGCTCTGCCAGCCACTTCCAGCGCCGCACCCCAAGGAGGTGGGCGAAGTGACCGCCACGTAGGGCTCGTGGATGACTCTTGGCGAAGTCGACCGCGAGGGTGACGGCTTCGAATGTGGGGTACTTGGTGGCTGTGTCGATATGGTGGCGGAGAAGCAGGAGCAGCTTGCGCTGCGCCTGCCCCTCGGCCGGGAGAGGGGGCATGGATCAGTTCGCCAGAGTCTTCGACTCGACCCCGGGGATCGGGCGGAACTTATGGCGGCCACGGTGGAGTCCGGTCGGGCCGACTTCGCTAACGCAGATCATGTCTCCGTTCGGGGGTTCGTCGAGGACGCCGCAGAGCTGCGGGGGCGCGACTGGGACCTCTTCCATGAGGCCCTCCTTGACGAGGCTATCGAAAGCCGCTTCCGTTGCCTCCTCACCTTCATCGGGGGTGAACGCCTCGGGGAACCGCTGCTCGGCCAGCTCGTGGTTGGCGATGGCGAGCGTCATGACCGCGATGCCCGAGAGCAGCTCGTGGTCGCGTGCATCCATCGGGGACGTGATCTCGATGTTGAGCTTGATGCCCACTAGAAATCGACCTCTTCTGCGGCCTTCTTGCCGCGCTTCTTCTTGCCGTCCGTGAGCTGCGGATCGTTGATCCACTGGCGCTTCGAGGAGATCTTCTCCTCGCGCTCATAGCCGTGCTGATCGCTCTTCCAGAGCGTCGCGCCCTCTTCCTTGGCGACCTCCTCGGCATACCCGAGAGACAGGTCGCGGTAGCCGCTCACGCCGCTGAACACCGCGAGGACGCTGGCACCTGTCTTGTTGCTCTCGTAGACGCGCAGGGTGCCCGACAGGGCCTTGTCGCTGCGGTCGTAGGTCTTTGCCGCTGCGTTGGGCGGGCTCCACGGGCCGAAAGTGATCTTTGCCTCGTCGGGGATGTTGATCTTGAATGTCTTCTCCCCGAAGACGAGCAGGGTTTTCATTCGGTTTTCCCTTTCCTGATGACCGCGAGGATGTCGCCCAGCCTGATCCAGATCGAAGGCAATCCCCACCACCTGATCCTGCGTCATTCGATTTCTCCGAACAGGGTGAGGAGGTTGAGAACTTCGTTCTCGAGGTCCGTGAACTGGGTCTCAACCATGATTGTCAGGACTGCGTCGTCGTGTCCCCCTACCTCGTGTCCCCCTACCTCCTCGAGTAGCTTGGCTGCGGCATTGAGTTTCTTCGCCCTGAGCGCTCGGTTGCGGAGGTCAAAGAACTGAGACCAGAGGGGGGTCTGATTGCCCAGTTCTCCCTTCGGCCACGGGCGCCTGATCGTGTTCTCGGCCTCTTCGGCGTGGGCTGCTGCCCGTTCAGCGCGTCCTCGGGCCTCCTCGAAGACCCGGCTGATCGGCACGACGAACTGGGCGACTTCTCGCGATGCTTCCTTGATCGCCATGTCGGTGGGCAACTCGTCGAAGGGCACCGTTTCGGCCTCTTCCAGCATGGGCACCATGGGCACGATCAGCTCGTGACCATCGCGATGGTTCCATGCCGTGAAGCCAGCGTCGGTCACGACGATGGCGTAGAGGGTGCGAGGGTGGTTTCGCTCGCGGAAGCGGACGAAGCCCTGTTTCTGAAGCGCGAACAGGGTCTTGGTGACGTCGTGCCCGTCGATCTTCACGCCAATCTCGTGAAGCTCGGCGAGAAGCGAGTGGACGTTCTGGCGAGCTTCGGGGATGTTGATCAACGCGGACATGACCGCCACGCGCTGCCCCTCCGTGACGCCAGTCACATCTACAGCTTCGGCGTGACGCTTCTGGAGGAGTCTGTAGGCTGCACGCCTGCTGATGCCTTCCTCCTGCATGATCTGGGCCACGTTATCGTTGCTGCGGGGAGGGATGCTGCCGTCCTTCTGCCAGTCAACCGTTGGGAGTGTTGATGCCATGAGTCCCACCTCTAACCAGATTTTCTGCTTGGTTTCAACTGAGTGACCGTCCACTCGCCACGGACCGTGGGGCCAGTTTCGATGCGTCCGCAGTAGCAGCGGTAACCGGGGATGGTGCGGGGGCCGGTGATCGAGTCGTAGGCCGTGGCCGTTACCAGCACCCAGAAGTGCTTATGCCTGTTTCTCCAGCGAGTCCAGATCTTCTTCATCGTCTTGCCCAGTCGAATGCCTGCTTGCGAAGTAGCACGTCGTTGCTGAGACCAGCCGTGCCAGACAGCACGAGTAGCTTGTCGAAGGCGTAGTAGGTAGCTGGGACGCGGATGTGGAGCCGCCTCCCCACGATGCGGGCGGCGACGTTGCCCCGGTAGACCTTGCGCCAGACGGGCTCGTCGTACGACGGCCCGTCGTACGACGGGCCCAGCGTGTAGTCGATGGCACGGGCGCAGAGGAGCAGGAACTGCTTCATGTCAGCCCAGTGGGCGTACCCGACGTCGATGGGTCCGTCCTTGATGTGAATGATAGTCAGGCCACTTCCCGTGAATGTCCATTCACCACGTTCGTGCTCGTACAAGCCGAGGCCGCAGTAGTGGCCGGTGGGCATGATGCCGTGGCATGGGGTGAGGCCCAGTTCACGGATCAGCCCACCATAGGTGCGGGTCATCGGCGTCGGCGGCGTGCGTCCCAGTAGCGGTCTCGCTCGGCCCGCTCGTGGCGGTCCATGACGGAGCCGATGATGTAGAGAGGAATGGCAAGCAGGAACAGTGCGATCAGCATGGGTGTACCTCCTCAGGCGACGAGCGCCTGCACCTCATGCCAGCGAAGCGACCGATTGGCGGCAGCGTGCGTTCGCTCGGGGGCGACCGCCGACACCGTGAACCGCTCGACCTCACCGGCGAGGACAAGCTGGGCGAGGTTGGCCTGCATCCCTACGAGGGAGTCAGCCCAGTCCTCTGGGGACTTGACCTGATACGGGCAGCGGACGTAGCGCCAGACCTTGCGGCCCGCAGCCGTGGTGAACGTGACCCGGAAGATCCTCCGGGGGACGATGCGAGGTTCCATCATTTGCCTCCGAACCGGGCAGTTCGCTTGAGCCAGCCCGTGCCGCTGAAGGTGTAAAGGCCGTCAGACTCGATCAGGGAGCGCATCGCGCCGCTGATGTCTATGAAGCGGGGATGGGTGCCCTCGTAGGGGTCGTCCTCGCCGCAGCGGGCGAAGATCGTCTCGGCCTCGTGCTCGGGCGCGAGGTCCGTGGCCTCGGCGTAGTCGCCGACGATGGCGATCCGGTCGCCTCCCCACGATCCGATCAGCGGCGACTCGGCGTCGAGATCCCCTCCGCCTCGGCCGTTGGAGACCGCGAGCAGGATCGCGAGCGCCGTCATAACGCCGCCTGCGGAGTTGCCGAACTCCATGAGCTTGAGCCCGTCACCCAGACGGTGAGGGAACAGGTATTCGTGCTTGTCGAGGTTGACGACGACGTGGTACTGGCCCATTGGGTTGACCTCCCTTGCGTGTTGCCTATTCTAGACGTTCATGTTGGGGATGTCTAGTAGTCCTCTTCAATCCCCTTGCAGGTGGGTGGGCAGACTTCCGGGGGACGGTTGAACCAGCGCTCCCATGTCCGCCGATGTGACTGGTCCCAGCGCAGGGCCCACTCGCGCTCAGGGTTGGGGCTGGCGTCCACCGCCACCTCGTCGATCCGGTAGGCGCGGCTCTTGCCGGATCGGCAGCGATGACACACCTCGTGAGGCGTGCGGATGCCGCAGTACAGGCACCGCGAGAAGCAGATGATCATGTCGCACGAACCGCCGCGTCTGGGATCTCGTCCGTGATCGCTGCGAGCGCGGCGAGCCACGCCTTCAGAAGCTCCTGCATCGGCATCCACGACGACACGTCGCTTACGCCGTTCCGCTTCACGTACAGGATTGGCATTCCGCTTCCCACTGCCGGGTGGTAGCCGGTGCCCTTGTACTCGCCCTCGGTGATCGTGGTTCCCTCGAAGACGAAGAACATGGCGCGGCGCTGGACCTTGACCTTGACAGTGAACTCGATCTCCATAGGCTCGCTCATCAGTTTTCCAGCGAAGCCATGATCTGCCACGGCTCGAGTTCGACCATCGCGATGTCGCCCGCGTCGAGAGCCTCGTAGATGTCGCGCATGGGACGCCAGTCGCCCGCGAAGCGGACGCGCTTGCCCTCTCCAGTCTCGCCCAGCCCGATCCAGATGGTCGAGCCATCGAACTCGGGTCGCACCGAGATCACGCGAACGCGGGTTGACGTTGTTCGGTTCCGCATGCTCAGGCTCCTTTCGGCCCCTGCACGAACAAGGTGACCAGCCACAGGTAGCTGATCAGGGCGAACAGGACGCCCATAAGGATGTACTTGCCGATCTCGATGGCGGTCATCGGTTGCCGACCCTGACCGGCTGCGGTGGCCGCCCAACCCGGCGGGCAGTCTCCTGCCTGAGCGCGATGCTGAGGGCCACGAAGCTGGTCGCCTTCATCCGCTGGAGTGTGGGCATCAGTTTGTCGACTTCGGCTGCGATCTCCGGGCTGTTCAGCAGCTCGGTCTCGAGCGCGTCTATCTCGGCGGTGGTGGTCATGACTTGATGCCCTTGACCGCGTCGATCAGGAGTCCTTCGGCGTCGGCCGCGAGGGCGGCCTCGGCCTCGGTGGGAACTCGCCACTTGGCTGCCTCGGTGTCGAAGACCGACTCGTCGGAGTCGACGGGGGCTTCGTCCAGATCGCCCACCCGGAAGCTCTTGGTCTCGGTGTCGAAGACCACGAGGAAGTGAAGCTCGCTCATTGGTTGCTTTCCTTTCCTACGATGCGGGGCGGCTTGGCGTTGACGATGTAGCGAGGATCGCGGCGCTGCGCCTCGTCACGGGCTCCCTGCGCGCTCTCAGCAGGCGTCTTGACGGTCACTCTTCGGCCTCCCAGTGGCTCTCTCCGTCTTCATCGGGTTCGGTCAGGGTCAGGTTGGCTCCGCAGTTGAGGCAGGTGCTGACTTCGTGATGTGCGGCGCCACCGAAGGCGACTCCATCTGCCTCGTCGCGGGTGTCCACGCTCTCGTGCTTGCAGAGCGCGGCGAGGCCGTCCTCGTCGCACTCCTCCATGCCATCGTGGATCGTGCCGCACTGTTCGCATTCGACGTCGGACGCATCGGGCGCGGGATTGCCCGGGGAAGCGGGATCCGCGATGAACGCACCAACCACGATCTGGAACTGGCCGCTCTCGCGGATGCCCCAGCCGTAGTCAAGAGATGGGCGCTGAGGAGTGGTGACAAAGTCCTTGAACTCCTCGACCGTCAGCGCGGGCTCGGCGCTGGATCCGAAGCCGCTGGCATCCACCATGAAGTAGGCTTCCTCGTCATTGCGCCACGGATAGCCCACGCGTGGGGTCTCGTAGAAGTCGGACCAGAGTGCCCGCCGCCACCCGGCTGGGGTGTAGTCCCCAAGAAAGGGGATGTGGACGGCATCACGCTTGCCCCAGATGGGGAGCGGGACCTTGCCCTCTTCGGCTGCCCGGTAGGCTGCGACGTCCGAGACGTCCTTGATCAACTGTGCTGACATCATGGCTGGGTGACCTCCGGTCGGTACGTGACTTCGCCTACGATGCGGGGCGGCTTGACGTTGACGACGTACTCGGGGTCGAGGCGCTTGACCTCAGTGCGAGCGCCGTCGGGATTGTGGGCCTGCACGTTCAACACGCGTTGGACGCCTTGCGTTGTGCGATAGGTGACTCGGTAGATGTGCAGATCGGTCGGGAGTCGCCCAGCTGCTTTCGACAGATCGGGGAACCACCGGGGCTGGTAGATCATGGCTCAGTACCTCCGTAGGATGATGTTCAGGTCGGTGAGGATGCGGATGGACTCGCGGTTGACGGCGAGGTTTTCCATCGCGAGTACGCGCTCGAACTCGCGCTTCCAGCCGGTGAAGTCGCCGCGCTTGACGCGTTTCAGCGCCTTCTGGGCGCGGTCGCGACCCTGACGGGCTGCGATGTACTCCGCGAGGATGTGGTCGTGGAGCTTCTCCTCGACCACGTTGAGGACAAAGCGCTTCATTCGGGTGTCCCCCATGGGTTGTCCCCTGCGGGCTCGTCGCGGCTGTCGCCATACTGGATGGGAACCTCGACGTAGCGCTGGGCAGGGGTCCAGCCAAACTGGCGCAGGTCGGCCCAGATGGTCTCGTTGGTTTCGACGCTCCGCAGTTCGTACTCGCCCCCGAAGCCCGGGTGGTTCGGTACCTCGCGGTAGCGGACCACGCGGTAGACGGTGCGCGGGTTGGCCTGATCTTCGTAGGCCACGAGATCGCCAATGGCCGCGTTCATCATGCAAGTCCTTTTGGCCGCGTACCGATGCGGAGGTGAAGGGGCAGAGCCTCGTCAGGGACGCTGGGATCCCGCTTGGTGACGAAGCCGCTCACATCGCTGATGTAGGTGTCGCCCATGTCGTAGCCGCCGAAGGTGAAAGGGCTCGACACGGCGCAGAACCACGAGGCGTGCTTCTGGTCTGGGTCGGCGACGTGAGCCTGCAGCACCAGCCACTTCCAGCCCCCATCCTCAATCGTGAGCCACGGATCGTTGACGGACCGCGTGCGGCCCATCGGGATTGCCTTACCCATTGAAGTCGGCCTCCTCGATTGAAGGGAGCCCCATGTCTTCGCGGCACGTAGGGCACGTCACGCGCTGAGTGTTCACGCCGTCATCCTCTTCGGGTACAACAGGATGGCCCTCAGGACAGTCGTCGTAGCGGCAGCGGAGCGGATCGACGAGGTTTACCACGTCGAAGTGGTCGAAGCCGAACCAGCGGCCCTGCAGATCGAGGGCATAGGCGCGGGCGTCCTCGGCCGTCGCGAAGGACAGCCCATTGTGGACGCCCTCGCGGACATGCTCGTGGGGGCCGTAGCCCTTGACGCAGGGTCGTTCGTAGATCATCACCACGAACGGGTGGGCTTCATCGGGCGCTGCCCCGAAGGGCTCCCCGGGTCGGTCGGTATAGCGTTCGCTCATGCGGTTGACCTCCTGCGCCCATTCTGGACGTTCGTGTTGGATTATGCAATACCCTTGTTGCCGGATGGGGCAGGGACTACTTCGCTCCATCCGAATACCAGCGCGGCACCCGTGCGGTCGAGGCGCACGAAGTAGGTCCGCGAGTGCGGGTAGGTGTCCGTGATCGCCCCGAACTGCCCGTAGTAGGCGCTCTCGGGGTTGACGATCATGACGCGCTGCGTGCGGCTCAGGGTCACGAGATCACCTCCAAGTCAGGGTCATCGACGCACATGCTCTTGCCGGTGTCGAACCGGATTACCTTCCAGTCATAGCGTCGGCTCCCGCCGTGGTAGGAGGGATCGCCCGGCCCCCACACGTAGGACCGTTCGGTGACGGTGGCGGGGCCGTCGTACTGCGGATACCGTGGCGAGCGGTACATGACGCGGGCGCCCACATCCGGCCCTTGCAGGCGCTCCGGGCGCTCAGGCGGGATCGGATTGCAGGCTAGGCAATGTAGGTAGGGCTCGTGGCGCTCGCCGCACGCCTGAACGTCGGGCCGCTTACGCGTCATGTCAGCGCACCACGACGCGATGGTGGCGCATCTTCATCACGAACTCGCGCCGTGGCCGCTGCCTGCGGGTGGGCTCGGGGCCGAGAAACTCGTCGGCCCAGCACTCGCCGCAGACCTCTTCGCCGCACACGATCTTGAATGTGATGCCGTGCTTCTTGCACATCGGGTTGACCTCCATGTGAGTCCCAGTCTGGGGCTCGCCGGTGCCACCTTGTGTGGCACTGGTGAGGCTCAGGCTCGTTCGAAGCGGTCGCCGTAGCTGTTCGCGATGGACTCGCGTGCGAGCTGGGCTGCGGTGATGACATCGGGGCGATTGCATCGCTTGCACAGGTCGAGCGACGAGAGGCGGCCGGTATCGGGGACGAAGTAGCGTGGTTTGCCGCTGAACGTGCGCCCGAGCTTCACCCGGCGGATGGTTCCCCGGTTGCGAGCCAGCCGAGACTCGATCCCGCTGCCGGATGGAAGAGCGCCGCCGGTATCGCCGCAGCGGTCGCACAGAAGAATGGATCCGATCACGATGGGTTCCTCCGTCCGTTGAAGTCCTCAACGGCCTCTTCATAGGTGGTGAAGTAGTGGCCGGACCAGAGCATGGCTCCGGTGCGAGACATGACGGGGTTGCCGGACGTGTCTGCGACTGCCCAGTACCACGTCACGTAGGGGTGATTGGGATGGGGGCGGCGGACGAGCACGACGCCAAAGGTGCCCTTGTCGATGTCCGCCTTGATCTGGACGATGTAGCCGTCGCAGACAGCCTTGACCTCTGCCTCGGCCTTCGCGAGTGGTTCCATCAGACTTCCTCAGCGAGGATGATGCGGACCATGAACGTGGAGCGCTTGCCTGCGGGCTTGGTGACCACGATGGCGACCCCCTTGTCTGGTCGCGGGGCCGTGGGGCGGGCCTGCACCGAAAGGAACGCGATGCTGCGCTTGCCAAGCTCGGCGCGGACTGCTTCTTCGGCGAGGGAAGATGAGGGTGCGTTGGCCGTGACTTGCTTCATGAGATTGGCTCAATCGAAAGCGTGTAGCCGGGGGTCAGGCCGTGCGGCGCGTCCGCTTCGCGCAGCCGGACGTAGTCCTCAGCTTCGGGGAGCGTCTTGAAGGCGCCGGTATCTCGCCGTGACCCGTCGGGCGCGATTGTCACAATCTTGAAGCGGTAGCTCTTGCCGTAGGTGGTAGCCACTAGAACCTCCCTGCACAGATGGGGCCGATGCCCGCCTTGATTGAAGCGTCATCGGTGAGCGTTGCACTGCACCGGACACAGAAGCCATATAGGCTGCCGAACTCTTTGGCCTGCTCCAGAGTCATCTTCCACTCGACCCTGAGGGAGCGGATTGCGCCGCCCGCGTATTCGAACCGGCCCGACTTGTCTTCGATCACGAGCCGCTGCGCGTACAGGCGACCGGATCCGTGGACTGCCTTGACGACCTTCCAGATCGTTTCGGATTGAGGGTCGCGATACATGCCCTCGGTGATCCCGGCAACAGGCTGCGAGGGGCCGATGGTGATAGCAGGACGGGTTTTCTGCTCGTCCATGATCCGTTGTGCCACCTCGCGCTGACGAGGGCTCAGGGTGCTTCCACGCTTGACCTGTTCGATCAGGGAGGCGAGGAACCCGCCAGTGTGGCCGGTCAGACCCTTGAGCCAGATCGTTACGGGATCCGTGGCGGCATTCGCCACCTCGGCGTTGCGAGCAATGTCGCGATCCCTGCCAGCCAACAGGGCATTGACCTGACGTTCGGTCAGGTGCATGTACTTCGTGCCCCACTTTTCGGAAGCACGGATGTCGAGCGGCAGGCCCCACGAACCGCGATAGGCGGTGACCCATGCGATGGCCTCGGCCTCGCGCACCTTCGCGAGCTTGCGGGCTGCGACGGCCTCGGGGCTCATGTCGGCCGCGCCGGGCTGCCCGCGTATGGGCGTGGCGGACGTTACGGAAGCTGGTTCGTCCAGCCGCGCATAGAACGCGGCGCGATGCTCTGGGCAGTAGTTGCCAGCGATGGGCGTCCTACCCTTGCAGCCACCCGGCCACAGACACGGGGCGTCTTCGTCAACGTCCCACGGATTGATCATGGTTGACCTCCAAGATAGAGCGTCTGGCGCTCTCGCTTGCCGCTTGAAGCGGCAGGCGGCAGAGTCAGATGCGGCGCGCTTCGGCTGCGGCCTCGGGATAGACGGCCGCGATCCGATCAAGCCTTGCCTCGCGTTCGGCCACGACCTCAGCCGCACGTTCTTCGCGAAACGCAGCGATGATCGGGTGCTGATTGCCGTCCACGTCGGACGGATAGTCGCAGCGGGCAAACCAGTTGCCCATGAATGGAATGGCAGTATGGTGCGGGGCATCGCCGCCACACTCGCCGCAATACTCATCCTCGAATAGGCGGGTGAGCCATTCATCAGCAGGCTCTAGGGGCATGTTGACCTCCATTGAGTACCTGTCTGGCACTCTCGCTTGCCCCTAAGGGGCAGGCGGCAGAGTCAGAACGCGGAGAACAGGCCGCATGCGGTCAGGAACCGGTCGCGGTCGAAGTTGGGATTGAACTGGGCGACGGTATCCGTGACGCTGAACACGGTTGCGGACCATGCGTCCCACGTGCCCGCCTCGAAGGCGCTTCGATTGAAGGCATCAATCGGGAGGTTCTCGGGCTTGGTGGCTTTGAGAGCGGCAGCGATGGCGGCGAAGTGCTTACGGGTCATGACAATACTCCCATCAGGGCGTCGAACGCCCGGTTCAGCAGCAGGGCCGCGAGCATGCAGCCCAGCACACAAGCGAACACGAGGGCGAGCGCCTGAATGTCCGCCTTGATCGTGTCCATCAGCGAACCGCGAAGAGGACGACTGCGGCAGCGATCATCCAGAACGCCGCGAGCGTCCCTTGCATGGTGACCTTGAACCAATCGACCCAAAGCATGGTTGACCTCCATGTGAGTACCAGTCTGGCGCTCGCCTGAGCCCTTCATGAAGGGCTCACGTGAGAGTCAGCGGGTGACGATGCAGATGAAGGTGGAGATGGGGCCAGACGGGAAGGTGACCGTCAGGGCCACCTTGTTGTCGGGGAGCGTCACGGGCGAGTCTTCCACGACGA
>Ga0209429_10000778_pt1 | contig 20803 bp, 20 predicted proteins | sample BarGraNGADG00212_3_FD_184493 | JGI IMG/M metagenome (GOLD analysis project Ga0209429, IMG submission 184493) | Arctic peat soil microbial communities from Barrow, Alaska - Barrow Graham LP Ref core NGADG0004-212 (SPAdes) (version 2) | ecosystem: Environmental > Terrestrial > Soil > Wetlands >...
GACAGCAATTCCGATCTCCAGTTGGCGCAGTCGAATTACGTTGCGGATACGATAGTCTGCTGGCTCAGAAATCTGCGTAGCAGTGCGCAATTGCATGCCAAAGATGTCTCCAACAATGAGGCAATTGCCTGTTTAGTAATCTCCGGAACGTTGAGGCATGTTGCCAAGCTAGTTGTGGATTATACGCGCAGCGGTTTGAATTTGTTAAAAGTGTCAGACCATAGCTTGACGATGGATTATTTCAGTTCTCAGGTGAAAAAGTGTGAACGAATGGTGGAAGAAGAGCGTCGTTTGTGGGTTGAATGTGCGGACGGAATTGCTGCAACCAGGCGGGCGCTGTCTGATAGTTCTGTGGCATTTGAGCGCTATTTGAAAACGCCTTCAGGCGACGCTGTCTGGCAAAACATAAAGAAGTGTCATTCATTGATTCCGCAGGCTTCGCAATAAGGGCTTGGGCTATGAAGCGGTAGGAAGGCAGTTGGGGTCGTGTCTGGACATACGACATAAGGCTTACAGAACCGCACCAACCACTCCCGGAGCTGCGCCTTGTCCCGTGGCCTGGTTTCCAAACCTCCGCTCGGCAGTTCCACCGGCCGCCTATCAAGCACCGTGACCGAATCCGACCCCAGTCCCGGCTATTGTAGAATGCGGGCTTGCCCTCAAGTGCTGGGCGAGAGGATTAGGGACACGGCGCACAAACTGAAGGCATTTGGGGTCGAGTCTGGACATACGACATAAGGCTTACAGAACCGCGCCAACCACTCCCGGAGCTGCGCCTAGTGGCCTGATTGCTGCTACAAGAAATCCTCAAACCCTGTCCACAATATGTGGTATTGCATGTGCCGCCTTTGGGCATGTCCTTAAGCATGTCCTTAATTCGAGATAAAACTCACTTTAAGATTTTGCTTTTATTCCCAGAACCGTTGCTTACAATGCCGAGGATGGCTAAACGGAAATGACGTATCGTTTGGCCGTCAAGAAAACAGGAAACCGGTTAAAACGCAGGATGTTTATGAAATGTAGCGAACCAACGGTGCTGGCATCAATCCCCGCCAAGAAAAAGAACATTATTCAAATCCCAATGGGCCTTCTTGGCTTTGAGACGATCAAAACCTACGCGCTCTTTTCGAATCCCAAAGAATCACCCTTTCTTTGGCTTGAAGCCCAGGATAAGCCCACCGTGACGTTTTTGATCATGCCGCCTTCAGTGCTTTATCCAACCTACCAGCCGGAGATCAGCCAAGAAGACGTGCGGCAGTTGGACCTGGAAAGGGCTGGCGATGCGATGGTATTGGGAATCGTGCTTTTGCTGCCCGATGGCAAGGCGACGGTCAATTTGCGCGGACCGATTATTGTCAACCGTAACACCCTGGTTGCCCGGCAGGTGGTTCCCATTGACGGCCTGCATTATAACACCCGTCATCCGCTCCCCGTAATCCGCAACAATTAACCACCTGATTTTATGTTGATCCTTTCTCGCAAGTTTAATGAAAGCATTCTCATCGACGGGCGCATTGAAGTGAAAGTGGTGCGCTTGGTAAATGGCATGGTTAAATTGGGCATCGAAGCACTCAGGGAGATTGCCGTCCATCGTTTAGAAGTTTATGACGAAATTCGTACGCGCAATCAGGAATCCGTGATGACCAAGAGGGTTCCAGTTCCTGCGTTGGAGGTTTTGACGCGGGAGCCGTGATTCCAACAGCGCAGCCACTGGGCTTGTACCGGTACGATAATTTGTTTTTGAGTTCACCACTGCATATGACACTAAAGATGATCACGTAGCTGTGGTAGCTGCCCTCTTGTCGAAGAGCTGTTTAAGCAAGCACTTACGCTGCTGTTCTTGAAATACCCGACGCGCGTGGTCCGTTCTTGGTTCGCCGAAAACGCTGGACCTGAGCCTCTTCAGCAGAGAGTTTGCCCTCATTATGGCGATGGCGCGGGATTCGTATCTCGGCATCGAAAGCCACGGCACTCCCGCAAACAAATAAGGCGTATAGCTGTTAATAAAGTTACGCTGCGCATTAAACAATGCTTTACCTAGAGGCATGCTACGCATGTTATGGACGAATTGAGTAGCGACCTCTACAGCAGAAAAAGAATCTATTGGGCGCGTGGTCCCCACGTAAAACGAAGCTTCAGGTATGAATTCCTCGCAGACTCCCGAAAAAGAAGAACAGGCATTATTGAATATCAATGGGAAATACCCGTACCCAACCGTATTCGTCGTTGGTGCGAAGTACTGGTCATCTCCGCATAGTATGCACTTTGCCGGGAAACGAGTGGGGCCAGCGTCTGCAATAGAAGTTATCACTACGTTCTCAAACTCTGGATTCGCGGGCTTCGCTTCAAACGTAATATCCATCTCTATCTTCGAGTACTTCATAAACAGGCCACGGTCGCAATCATCGGCTTTCCAGCTAATTCCATTCACCTCGATTGGCATGTAGTTCGTCTGGCAATCCACAAGGCCACTTTTCGGGATTGAAGATAAACCTCTGTCTACGGCATAACGAACCCGTCCTGGTTTTCCTTTGTAGCAAAAGGTGGCTTCAAGCACTTTCACTTCCATTTGTCCTGAGTGTGCAGTGAGAAATATTAAATCCACGGGTAGATCCTCTATGAAATACTTGAAATCTCCTAGTGTCGCTGTCTTGTGTGCCGGTAGGACGCCGTAGTTGCAGCATAATCCTTCGCGGAGAGCATTGCACTCGCTGGCAGTGTTCGCTTGTGTGTTGCCACTATCGAGGACCACCGCGACTCCCGTCTGCAGGTGCGGGATTTTCGTCTTCAGCAGACCCGCTACCACTAGCTCACCGGCAGTGCGAGTCGGCAAGTGGCCCGTTGGATAGGTGAAAGGATAGACATTGTTGGGAGATTCGGTGATGAACGTTGCGGATGAATAGGGCCTGGCAAAAAAGCCGTCCCCCAACTTCTTTTTGACAACCGAACAACAAAACTCCAATCCCTTTTGTCGCACAAAGCCATCGCCCTCCTCAAAATCCTTCTGAGCCTCCGAGAATGTAACGGCCTCTTCATCAGAAGTTGGATCTACGACAACTATCTTGGCCCCACCCTCGCGTGCGAGTTGATATGCTATTAAAATGAGATTGGGCTGCCTTTCTACAACGATGACGTCAGAGGCGTTGGCGTCTCCCACGAGCTGTTCCCTGAAGGCTGTGCAGGTTTTTCCCTCTGCGCTCCAGTGAATGTCAGCCTCCGGATGCTCTTCCAGCAAGGCACTGAACTCCGCGATGAATTCCGGAGAGCAGCCGACCATTTTGACTTTCTTTACGCCGGAAAACACGACTAGGTTAAGCAGTCGGTTAGTGTTGCGTTTTAGGTGATACAACGATCTATCCGGTTCTGGCACGACAAAGGCATTAACGTCCCTTGTTGTTTCAAAGGCGGTATAAGGGCAGCCATAAATGACAAACACCTCGTTAGCCATAATGATAAATAAGCACAGGAAGGTATGTGCGGCAAGATCAAACGTTGTTTATGGGTCTGGACAAGGAATGTATTGAAGCGTCGAACCGAATTTCCAACTCATGAACCTGATCTCCGCCAAGGCGCGTGTGATTAAGGGCTGTTGAGATTTTCGAAGGCGCGGTAAAATCGCCCCGAGAAGGAGGCCGTCAAATCGACGAGATCGGTAAAAACCGCACCGCCTTGGTCCACCAGCAGGTTGGTCACCACCCGCCAAGCCCGGAAGTCGCTTGTCGATTGGACCGTGTAGGACCCGCCGGACGGAGCCATTAATGAAAACCTGACTTGATCAGGATTGAGCCATTTTTCAATTTCCAGCCGGGAACCGGTGCCAACGGCGGTATTGGTCACATAAAACGGCTGATGCCAGTCACTCCAATTGGACCATTCGCCAGCGGCATTCTTCTGACGAACCCGACAGAAATACATCGGCCCTGATTCCAACGCAACACGTCCTGAAAACGATCCCAAGAAACTGCCAGTCCGACTGCTAACCGTGATCCGGTTGGTGGTGCCCGACATACTTTGTGAAGCCCAAACCAAGAGGCTTCCGGTCGAATCGCCAGATATTTGGACCTCCCACCCGTCGCATTCCCCAGATGCGGTGCGGATTAGCATCGGGTTAGCAGTCGCGGTAAGCGGGCCAATGGGAGCAGTGCTAACCACGAAGTCGTCATACCACCGGTATTGATTTGTTGGAGAACCGCTGTTCCAGTAGGCCTCCAGAAAGACGGCGTTGATCGACGCTCCTCGTCCCGTGTAGCTCCCCCGAAAATCCATCCCTCGACGTTCCGTATCCAGCCGACCATCCACCCACAGTGCCGCATAGCCATCCTTTTGGCCTGGCTGATTGAGCTTGATCCGTGATTCGACGCAGACCCACCGTCCGGACTCCTCGGTGGCGTGGATGGGGAATTGGCCAACTGGCTTGTTGCCCAACCATCGCAGGTTATCAAAATCGTTGTACTTGGTGGTCACCACCTGGTTGCTTTGCACACCCGTGGCCGGATCGAGCGTCAAGGGAAGGCCGGAACTCCAAACATGGCTGATAAAGGCTTGGTTCCAACTCGACGAAACAAAACCCGTGGCCCGGCTCATTTTGGCTGGCGATCCCACCCAACCGGCTTGGTGCTTGACATAAATGCGCCAGTAAAGGTCCTGGAATTTCTCCCCGGCACGCAATGGCTTTCCGATGGGTGAATCCCCGAAAACCAATTTACGGTTGCCAATGCCCTGGCTCCCGGTGGGATAATAACATTCCATGGACTGGCCGCTGCCACCCAAGGCCTCGGAAGTTGACCTGCGCGAATGGGGTGAATTGGCGGATGGTTCGAGGTAGGATGAAAGCCGGTCCGCATCAAAATCATCATACCAAATCACGTTGGCATTGCCCTGGTGTGATTGGGTGGGTGCCAATACGATGCTTTCGATGCGTGGCGCGGGTGGCGCTACCGCCAGGACCAGACAGCCAAAACAGCCGGTCAGGCCTACCACCAACGGGATTCGAATTCTGTCCGCGAGTCTCATCCTAAGACGATCTAGCCGACTAACCCTTCTTCTTGGCAGCTCTGATCTTGGCCCAGCGTGCCTTTTGAGCGAGGCCGATACGAGCACGAGCTTCTGGGCTCATGGTTTTTGTTTTCTTTTTAGGTGGGACTGGAGTAGCGGCAACGGTGGCCGGCATGGAGGTTTGCTTCTTTTTCGTCCAACGGGCCTTCTGCGCAGCAGCAATACGGGCACGCCCAGCGGCGCTCATGCCTTTCTTCTTGCGCGGTGCTACCTCGACTGGAGTGGTCCCCAATAGATTGCTGAGCTTGGCTTCCAGGGCTTCGATTTGCTCCCGGATGGCAATGGCTTGTTTCAGTTGTGCCAACGACAATTTCATAAGTGAATTACTATTCATAAAAGCGCACCTTAGCTGCTTAAGAGGTTCTTGGCAATTCAATATTGAGCCTGAACTTGGAAATTGAGGTTCAGGAGAGGTAAACCGGGAGGTTTTTTACACGAACGGCGATGGATGGGGGACGAGATCCATCAAGTTCTGTGATTGAGCCGTGTCGGCAGGTGGAACCCCCGCAGAGCTTGCTCTGCGGGGGCTTTTACTCTCCGAATGGAGGTGTGAAAACTACGCTCGGAGAGAACTGGTGCCAGAACCATCTGGCAGATCAACGTCTATATTTATTGCTGGAGAAAGTCGATCTCGAATTTGCCGAGGCAGCCCACCGGCTAGGCTGCCTCTATTGCGGGGGCAAGTTATACCGGGGCGATTACGAGCGCAAACCCCGCGGCGGTCCGGAGTGGGACCTGCGTTATAGTTTTTGTTGCTGCCAGTGTCGGCGACGGCGCACTCCCGAGTCGGTGCGTTTCCTGGGGCGAAGGGTTTATGCCGGTCTGGTCGTGGTGCTGGTGGCGGCCATGGCGCACGGACTGAAGCCCGAACGGGTTCGGCGCCTGCGGGAAGCTTTGCGGATCGACCACCGCACCCTGGAACGCTGGCGAGAGTGGTGGCTGGGCCTTTTTGTGGGGAGTTCGTTTTGGAAGGAGGCCCGCGCCCGCTTCGCGCCCCCGGTGTGCCAACAGACCCTTGCCTTGTCATTGTGCGTGAGATTCCAGGTCGAACGCGCCGACCGCCTCTTGGAATTGCTCAAATTTCTGGCGCCAATCACGATCCCATCGGCTGGGAAGGAGTTGGTTATGTGAGGCTCGTTGCGGTTCGCGCAGAATATGCCGGTAGCCCCGCTTTGGGCAGGGTGATAGAACCCCGACATCGCCATAACGCGACGCAACCAACCCAAGAAAAAAACAACGCGATGTCTGAAAACCCTTCCCCCGGGCGTTCCCCTGAAAAGTGGGCCCGCTTCCGTTTCAGCGTGGTGGGCCCTTTGCTGGCCGCCCCGCCGCAACCAGGCGAACTCCAGGTCCGACTCCAAGAGCTCTCCTCCCAAAAATGGCGCCAGCCTCTGACCGGCCAGTGGATCCAGTATGGCGCTTCGACCATTGAGCGATGGTATTACACGGCGCTCCGTGAAAAGCAGGACCCGGTGGCCGCTCTGCGACGCAAGATTCGCTCCGACTCGGGCCAGCATCCGGCGCTCGGTCCGGAACCGCGGGAGCAGTTGCTCCTCCAATTCCGGGCGCATCCCAACTGGAGCTACCAGCTTCACGCCGACAATCTAGCCGTCCTAGCCGGGCAGAACCCCCAATTAGGTTCCCAGCCGGGCTAGGCCTCGGTCTTGCGTTTCATGAAAGCCCATGGCCTGTTGAAGCGTCCGCGCCGAGGTCCAGCCGGCAGCCCCGGCGCCCAAGTCGCCGAACAGCGCTTCGAGAGCCGCGAGGTCCGCAGCTACGAAAGCCAATATGTCAACGCCCTGTGGCACCTGGACTTTCATCATGGCTCGCTGCGGGTTCTCCTGGACAATGGCCAATGGGCCTACCCGTTGCTGCTGGGTTGCCTGGATGATCACTCGCGGCTCTGCTGCCATGTCCAATGGTATCTGAGCGAAGGGGCCGAAGAACTCTGTCACGGGCTGAGCCAGTGCTTCCAGAAGCGGGCCTTGCCGCGCGCCCTTATGACCGACAACGGTTCGGCCATGCTCGCCGCCGAAACCCGGGAAGGTCTGGCGCGTCTGGGCATCGTCCACGAAACCACACTGCCCTACAGCCCTTACCAAAACGGCAAGAAAGAGGTTTTCTGGGGCCAGATCGAAGGCCGGCTCTTAGCCATGCTGGAAGGGGTCGCTGACCTCTCCTTGCGTCAACTCAACGAAGCAACCCTGGCCTGGGTAGAGATGGAATACAATCGCAAGCCTCACTCCGAACTGGGCACCAGCCCGCTGGAGCGCTATCTCCACCACAAGGACGTGGGGCGGCCCTGTCCCGAGACGGAGCGCTTGCAGCAGGCTTTCACCAAGGAACTGCATCGGATCCAACGCCGTTCCGATGGCACCCTCCGGCTGGAGGGGCTGCGTTTTGAAGTTCCCGCCCGCTACCACCACTTTGTCTCGATCACGGTGCGCCTGGCCGCCTGGGATCTGAGCCGCGTTTATCTGTGCGACCCACAAAGCGGCGCCATCCTCTGTCGGCTCTATCCGCAGGATAAAAATAAGAACGCTCAAGGGCAGCGCGCGGCACGAATCCCGCCCTCAGGGCTGGCGGCCGCCACGCCCGTGGCTGCCTCCGGCGCCCCGGCCCCACTGCTGCAAAAACTCCTCAAAGACTACGCCACCACCGGATTGCCTCCGGCCTATCTGCCCAAAGACGACATCACTCCCAACCCCAATCCCTCATGAATAAGAAACTCCTCGCCCTCTACGGCCTGAAGTTCAACCCCTTCTCCTCGCAAATCCCGGCCGCGGACCTCTGGCTCCCCCCCTGGGTCGAGGACTTCTGCTGGCGCATTGAACAGCAGGTGGGCGAAGGCGGTTTTGCGCTGACCGTCGGCGATCCAGGCACCGGAAAAAGCGCCGCTCTACGCCTGCTGGTCGAACGCTTGAGCCACTTGCGGGACATCACCGTCGGCGTGCTCACCCGTCCCCAGGCTTCCCTGGCCGACTTCTACCGCGAACTGGGTGAACTCTTCCAAGTGCCTTTGTCCCCGCACAACCGCTGGGCCAGCGCCAAGGTCCTGCGCGAGAAATGGCACAACCACATCGAAACCTCCCTGCACCGGCCAGTGCTCCTGGTCGATGAGACCCAGGAAATGAGCCCGGGGGTGCTCTGCGAACTGCGCCTGCTCTCCAGTGCCGACCTGGACTCGCGCTCCATCTTGACAGTGATCCTGGCCGGCGATGGTCGCCTGACGGCTAAGCTCGAGCACCCGGATTTGCTGCCCTTGGCCAGTCGCATCCGCAGCCGCTTGCGCACCGAAGCCTTGCCGCCCCAACAGTTGTTGGCCTGCTTGAACCATCTGCTCAAGCAGGCGGGCAACCCCAAACTCATGAGCCTCACACTGCTCCAGACCCTCTGCGAACATGCCGCCGGCAACCTGCGTCTCCTGGCCAACCTGGCCAACGACCTGTTGAGTGCCGCGGCCCACCAGGAACGAGAGCAACTGGACGAAAAGCTCTACTTCGAAGTCTTCAACCCAGACCCCAAACCCACCCCCAAACGCAACCTTATCCCCGCCTGATCCATGTCGCCAACCGGTTCCGCAGCGCTGCCGGTGGATTTGCCGGCGATCCAACAAGCCCACCAACTTTACTGTCAGTTGACGGGCCAAGCCTTGCGCCTGGCCTTTGACCGGGAACGGATGTGGTATGAACTGCTGCGCACCGGTTACACCCTCCAGGACCTGCGCACCGTGATCACCTACCTGCAACGGGAAATCACCGCTCAGCGCCGTAACGTGGGCGCCATCAAACTCTCCAACCTGCTCCAACCTGACCGCTTCGAGGAAGACCTCCAGATTAGCCGCGTGCGCTTGCGCCCAACCGCTCCACCCAAGCCCCCACCCCCATCCAGTTCAACCTTGGATCCTGATCGAGTCCAACGGGGACGCCAGCGCGCTCTGGAGTGCTTGCGCCAAATCAAAGCTGCAATCCGCTGATATTGGTTCGCCCGCCCTCATACTCTCGAACTCTCTCCTTTCGCACCGTCCACCAATTATCTCCACTTTCTTTCCATCAATTAGCGCGATCCGTCTCAATGGACAGGATTGGCCTGAGCTGCGGGGCGGAAACCCGCCAGAAACCACCGGGAGAATGTCCACATTTCTTACGCAAAATCGCCTTGAGTGCGTGGAAGGTTTCGGCGCCCTAGCGCAACACCTCGGCGAACGTGGGCGTACCGATGGGCTTGACATGAATTCTGCGAAGATCCTCCCGCCCAGAAAGGGCTTCCATCGCTCGTGGGGGGAGCGTATGCTCGCAGCATAGGTTTAACTATGCCCGGACGGCGTTCATTCAAGACCGACGAGAGCTTCCTTGAGAAGCTGGCCATTGGCGCAATTCCCTCGCACTGCCGGAAATCTGGAATCCGCAATCTGGAATTTGAAATCAAGCGAAGCGCAGTGCTGGACATCTGCTTTGGCTCCATCGCATCAAATCTGCGGCATCAAACGCGCGCTTGCTAACGAGACCTTAATCCGCTACAAACATGACGATCGGAATGATGAAAGCCCTGCTGGCAAATTTGCAGCCGTCGCCCTCTAGGTCAACTACAATTGGGCCAGGGTTTATCTGTCATGCCAAAAGAACACCAGCAGGCAGAACCAGCCATTATTCATGACCCAATCCGCCACCTTTCGCGTTGATCCCCGCCTCACTGCCATCCTCGGCGAAAGTTACTCCTCCAGCGAACGCGCCCTGCGCGAACTCATTGACAACGCCTGGGACGCTGAGGCCATCGAGGTTCATGTCACCCTCCCCGACATCCTCTCCGACACGCCCATCGTCGTCACCGACAACGGCAGTGGCATGAAGGAAAAGGAACTCCGCACCGATTACCTGAACATCGCCAGCCCCCGCCTCAGCCGCAAAGGCGAGCGTACGCCCAACCTCCTGCGCGTCGTCAAAGGCCGGCGGGGCATCGGCAAGTTCGCCGGCCTGATCTTCGCCGAGACGATGGAAGTCGAGACCAAGGCGTACGGCACCTGCACCCGGCTGACCATCTCCAAGAGCGCCATCCTCGGTGCCGCCAAAGACCTGGAACAAGTGCCTCTCCCCGTGGACGTGCAACCCTGCCCGCCCAAGGAACACGGAACCACCGTCACCCTACGCAACCTGAACCAGAGCCTCAACTTCCCCAAGGTGGACAAGCTCCGCGAAATCCTGGCCTACGATTACGGGCGGGAAACCGACTTCGTGATCTTCGTCAACGAAGAGCGCGTCTTCCGGCACGACATCCAGGGGCAAACCTTCACCAAGGAAATCCCTCTGCCGAACGGCCGGACCGCCGTAGCCACCTACACCATTGCCGAGAAACCCGTGCCCGGCAGCAAGGCCGGCATCATCGTTCGCGTCGGCGGGAAATCCATCGGGCGTCCGCACCTGTTCGGTCTCGAACACGATGAGATGCTCTCAGACCGCTCCAAGCGCCGCGTCGTGGGGGAGATCAATCTCCCGCCCGACAGCCTGGAACTGACCGCCGCCGGCGGTGACGTGATCGAAAGCGACAAGTCCTTCGAGTATCTCGCTAACGTCATGCAAGAGGAGGTCAAGCAGAGCCTCAACGAAACCCATGCTAATGAAGTGAACCTCGCCAAGGGCCGTTGGGTACAGATGATGAATCGCCAGCTTGAGAACGTGCCTGAGCATCGACGGGCCATCGTGGAGGAACGGCTCAATAAACTCATCTCCCGCTCCTATCAGGAAGGCGAGAAGGAGGAAAGAATCACAGTCCTGGTCAGCCTCGTGCTTGACGCCTTGGAACTCGACGAATACTGGACCGTTTGCCGGGAAATCCAGGAAGCGGAAAAGGTGGACGTGTTCCACTTCGCCGATGCCCTGGAGAAGTTTGGGCTCTGCGACCTGGCCTTCATTGCCCAGCAGGCCAAGCGGCGCCTGGAGTTCCTCGATTACCTCGACCGTCTCGCCGGTGATCCCAAGACCACGGAACAACAGATGCACCGCGCGCTCCAGCACAACCTCTGGGTCTTCGGATCGGAATACAGTTTGATGGCCAGCAACGAACAGCTTCAACGCATCGTCCGGGAATACACGCAGCACCACTACGAAGGGCCGGATGCCAAAGACCGGCCCGACCTGTTCCTGGCGGGCAACATCCTCAAGCAGCACCTCTTGATTGAATTCAAACGGCCATCCGAAACGGTCGGCCGCGATGCCGAAGCGCAAGCAAAGAAATACGCCGACACGCTCGCCGGAAGACTTGGCATGAGTCTGCAAATCCTTATCGTTGGCGGAGAAGTTGACCCGAGACTGCAAGACGAATATACCGGCAAGAAAACCTCCTTTGCCGCTTACCGTACGGTCATCGCGACCGCGCACCGACAACTCGATTGGCTGATCGACCAGTTGAACCGCCCGCCCGCGTAGCCCGGCCGCCAGCCTGGCAACCAGATCACAAGTATACCTCTTTCAGCTTCGCCTCGTCCTTCAACGCCTCCGCATCGCCCTCAAACGACACGCGCCCGTTGCGCAGCACCACCACGCGATCCGCAATCTTCAAGACCTCCCTGACCTTTTGTTCTACGATCAAGACGGTGACACCGTTGTCCCGGCTGATTTGCTTGATGCGGCCAAGAGCCTCGGAAATGAGCAGAGGAGCCAGACCGAGCGAAGGCTCATCCAGCAGTAGGAGCCTGGGGGACACGATGAGTGCGTTGCCCAAGGCCAGCATTTGCTTCTCACCGCCCGAGAGCGTGCCGGCCCGCTGCTTCAAGCGGTCCTTCAGCGCGGGAAACAACTCGAAGACACGCTCCATTCCCTCTTTCAACTGCTGCTTCTTGGGCAAGGTGATGCCTCCCATCTCCAGGTTTTCGGCCACCGTCAGGTCCGTGAACACCCGGTTCCCTTGCGGCACATACGCGACACCGGCGCGCAACCACTCGCGCGGCTTGGGCTTGGCGACCGGCTTGCCGTCGAGGAAGACCTGGCCCTGCCAGATGGGAATCAAGCCAAAGATGGCCTTGAGCAACGTGGACTTCCCCGCGCCGTTGTGCCCGATCAACGCCATGATCTCGCCCCGCGCCAAGGTCAAACTGATCCCGTTCACCACCCGCTTCTTTCCGTAGCCAGCGACAAGATTCTCAACCCGCAAGTGATCAAGAAGGCGAAAAAGCTCGGCCTTTGTGGCTGAGATGAAAGGCTCACCCGACATACGCCTCCATGATCTCCGGCCTTTCCAAGACCTCTTTCGGCGGACCTTGCGCGATAACCCTGCCCGCGTCCATCACGATCACCACGTCCGCCACCTCGCGCACGGCGGCGATGTCGTGCTCGATGAACACCACCAACTTCCCCATCGCCTTCAACTCCCGCAGCAGCCCCAAAATCTTCGCGACCATGTCCGGATGGACGCCCGCCACCGGTTCGTCCAGCAAGAGGATTCGCGCTTCCGTTGCCAGACAACACGCCAGCGTCAGCAGCTTCTGCTGCCCGTAAGACAACTCGCCCGCCGCCTCATGCGCCTTCTCATCCAACCCCACAAACCGCAGCCAGCGCATCGCTTCCTCGCGGTTCCGCGACTCCTCCGCTGCCACGCCGAACCGGAACAAGGCGTGCCACAGCCGCTCCCCCTTCTGATTTGGCCGGGCCAGCATCACGTTCTCCATCACCGCCACATGCTGGATCAGGCGCAAATCCTGGAATGTGCGGGCAATGCCTTGCCGGGCCACCTTGTGCGGTGCCATGCGGGTCAACTCCCGTTCGCCGAAGAACAACCGCCCCTCCTCCGCGCGCAAGAAGCCGGTGAGCACGTTCAACAAGGTCGTCTTCCCCGCGCCATTCGGCCCAATGATGGCCACGATCCCGGTGGACGGAAATTCAAGCCGCACGTCGGCAAGCGCCCGCACGCCGCCAAAGGACTTCTTCAGTCCCTCGCAACGCAACGTCTCTGGAACACTCTTCGTCATTTCAGTTCAACCGTAAAGAACCACAAAAATCTCTCTGCCGCAGCCTTCAGCTTGCAAGACTCCGGCATAAAACAGCAATGCGAGCGATGGCATGTGAAGTCACTCGACCAATATCAGGACGCAAATAAGATTGATCGGCAATCAACCGCTCCACTTCTGCCGCAAGGTCTGTTTCTGAGGGGGTGTTTTCTTGAGCTTGCTCAATTGCGTTCACCATTTTAACGGCCTTAAGGACCTCATCTGCTGATAGGCTGATGCCAAGGCAGGCTCCTGCAAGGCAAAGGCCCGCCCAAGCAAAGTATCCCTCAACGGTAACAGGGTCCTGGCCCTCTTGCCTGGAGGGAAACTCAACAATTTCCGGGTAAAACGACAACAACCGCCCTAGCGCCCGTCTCGCTTCAAACGCCGCCTCCACGCACGTGCTGAGGTTCAGAGCACCGCCCTCAAGAGTCCTCCATGCAACAAGAGAAATCGCAGTGCCAAAAACATGAGACCCGGTGCCTTCACCCCCATACGTAATCCGGCTTGGCAAGAGTTCCTTTTCGCTTCTGGCGGCCCCTGCATGCGCACGGAGCAGTTGCTTGATTGATTCTTGAAGCTCATTGCGGAGTCGCCCTGGCAGCTTTTCACTCGATAGGCACGGTAGAATTGCCCACACAGAAGCCCACTGATTCGTAACATCCAGGCCGTAATCAAGCGAATCCACCCACATGCGTGTTGGAAGCGTTGCGGCTTTTGCCGAATCAACAAGTTGTCGCAACAACGCTTTGGCCTTTGTGCGTGCCGCTCTTCGAATGCTAAAGGGAACCTGGTCTGAATAGGTCGCGTGCAAAAGCGCTCTAGCAACAATCGACCGTGCCCAAGAAGATGGTTCCAGAGTTGCGCTGTTTAGCATCCGCAGAGTTGCCAAATCCCGGAGGGAGACTTCCTTACACAAGAGCCGGATTAGCAGCCCACCAGCAGCATGGCGCTCTGGCTCGTAAACAGCCGTTTTACCCATTTGAGCCTCTCTCGCGCCTTGTAGGTATAAACCATCATCGGTAATCAGCTTTGACAGTGTTGCCATTAGGGGTTGAATCAGCCACTCATGAAATTCTTGTTCCGATACCTCCGCCACGGACATGATGCCAACAACAGACATTGGTGTTCCTGTCAAACTGCCGCGTGCCAAGGGAATTCCTGATTTGCTCTTGCTGCGTCGATAAAGGTAGCTTTTACCCCAGCAGCCTGTTTTGGTGCGATCAAATGCAAGCAGCAGGAATGCGGCTTTGCAAATTTCTCTCGCTTTGTTGGCATCCTCTTTGGAAAGCCAATTTGGATGTTGGTAGACAAATCCTCGTAGTGTCATCAGGGCGGGAAGTTTACTATGGTGTGCGTATATTATGACCAGCTTGGCCAAAACGACCGCTACGCAAATTCCCAAGACAACTGCCGCCCATGTAGTTCCTTTCGCCCATAAACCACCCATTATTGTCGTCAGAACCAACAATGTCGCCCACCCAGCCGCAGCAGCCATCTTTAAACTATAAAATTGCGTATGTTCTTTTCGCATGTTTTGTTTTCCCAATCTCGACCTATTTCGTAAACCCGTATTTCCCAACCAACCCTCGCGGGCGGAACATCATCATGATTACCAGCAAGCTGCCGTAAATGATCTGGCGCAAATTAGCCGCTACGGCGCTGGGCAGGCCGATGAATCGCAACGCTTCCGGCAACGCCACCAGCACAATCGCGCCCACCAGCGGCCCCCAAGTGCTGCCCGCTCCGCCGATGATAACCATGGAAATGACCAGGATGGACTCCATGACGGTGAAGCTCGTCGGGTCAATGTACGTGATGTAATGCGCGTAAAGGCTGCCGGCCATAGCCGCTAATGCGGCACTGACGGCGAACGCTGTGACCTTGAAGTAAAGTGAGTTCTTCCCGTGCGCATTGGCAAACACCTCATCCTCACGAATAGCGTGAAGCACCCGGCCAAAGGGACTGCTGGTGAGGCGCCAAACCACGAAATACGCGAAGCACGCGAAAGCGGCGGCAAGAGCAAGGAATTCCAGATGCGAGTCCACGTGCCAGCCAAAAATTACGGGCTGCGGAATGCCGGGAATGCCCAGCGGCCCGCGCGTCAACTTCATCCAATTGTTGAAAACGCTAAACAGGATCATCTGAAACCCAAACGTGGCGATGACGAAATAATCATCATGCAGCCGCAATGATGGCAGCGAAACGACGAATGAAATCAAAGCTGCCACTGTCATCCCTAGCAAAACGCCTACCACGAATGACACCCCAAAGTGGACAGCTAACAGCGCCGAAGTGTAAGCGCCCAACCCATAGAAAGCGGCGTGAGCGATTGACAGAAGCCCCGTCCGCCCCACAAGCAGATCGAGTGAAACAGCAAGGACGCTGTAAAGGCAGGCGATCACTGCTATGTGAATGACGTAATCCATCCTAGATCGTTGAGTGCCGCAACGGTTGTCCCAACAAACCGTAGGGACTCAGCAGGAGAAAGAACACAAGTATCACAAAGACGACTGAGTCTTGCCACGCCAGTGGAAGCCAGATTGCGCAAATGTTCTGTGCAACTCCGATAATAATCCCTCCGGACGCTGCCCCAATCACACTTGTTCGTCCGCCAACAATCATGGCTACAACGCCGGTAAGAAGGAGTTTCATTCCCATTGTTGGAACGATGTCTTGATCCAGCGCGAACAGAATTCCCGCCAATCCGGCAAGTCCCGAACCGACGATCATCACAAGCAAGCGCACGTGGTTTGCAGTCACACCGACGACAGTTGCAAGCTGTTCGTCGTTGGCAAGCGCGCGGATATTCCGTCCAAAGCAAGTCCGCCCAAACCATAACGCCATGACCGCTATCGCCAAAGCAGAAACAACGACGATGCCAATCTGATTCGGCGTGATTCGAGCGCCGAAGATTTGAAGTCCGGCACTGATCCTTCCGGAACTCAGCGTCTTCAAATCGTCCCCGAAACCAATCGAAATCAAATTCTGCCCCACCAGATAAGCTCCTATTGAGGCGAGCAACAGAACGAGCGCAGAGCCGTTGCGTTTCCTCGTCTGCGTGATCATGAAAAACTCAAGCAGAGCACCGAGCGATCCCGCAGCACAGACGCCCGCAAGAGCCGCCACTGGAATAGGGGCGCCAAGTTGATGGAAAGTGAAAGCGGCATACGCTCCGACGGCACACGCCAGCCCGTGCGTAAAATGGAAGAATCCTTGGACTTGGTAAATCAGCGAAAAGCCGACGCCCACTAAAGCGTAGATGCTGCCAGCCACAAGTGCATTTACACAGAGCTGGCTAAACATGGGGTTCCCTCTTCGCTCAGTGATCCGATTTGGCTGGGAGCTTGGACACTCGTCCAAGGGCCAACGACACGGTACAGCGGATGAAGCAAACGGGGGACTTCTTCCCATAGTATCTCCTGACACTCGGTTTCCATTTCGTTCACCTCTTCCAGTGTGAGGCCGCTGGGTGTGGTCGGTTCATACCGCAGTGACATTGACCATTCGCTAATTGCGCGCAAGGGACGCACTCCGGGAACGACTGTGCCTCTGTCGAGCCTGAACCCAACCAAGTCCGCTGTGTCAACGAGATGTTGGTTATCCAACAAGAACTTCACGGTGGACTTTGCGTCTTCTCGTGTTGTACCGGGATGGCCGACCATGCAGAATAGGTGAACTTTGATACCCGCGCCCGCGCAGGCACTAAGAATGCGCGTGGGATTACCTCGGTCGTTTTTACCGAATAAGACTCTCGAAGCGGTCGGAGCTTGTTCGAGGCCGAAATACAATTTCCGCAAACCTCCGTCAAAGGCACGTTTCAGGAAGTCCGCGTCTTCCCAAGCTGGTTCGAGGCGCGCGTATACCTCCCACTCGACGTCAATTCCAGCCTGTACCAGCAGGCGCGAAACCTCATCCGCCTTGCCTGGCGCAACGGCCTCATCAACAAACTTGACACACCGGATGCCGGTGTCGGAACACATTTGACCAAGCTGGTTCACTACGAATTCTCCGGGCACTGAACCCGCGTATCCCTTCTTTGACCAACCTGCGGGTATGGCGCAGAAGTGGCACTTGCCCCAGTAACAGCCGCGAGTGGACACATACGGAATGGCGGGCACGCCTATGTAGTTGTCGAGTGCGATTCCATCAAACGACGGAACGGCCCAGGATTCGTAGGGAACGTGTTCGTCGGCGACGACGCGCGGCAAAACCTCTCTAGCCTTCTGCGCACCAAGTTCAGCGACGGCTTGCATCGTTCGCGTGATAGCCAAATCGCCCTGATAAAGCGCAACTTGATCGGCGAGCGAGCACAACACTGGAAACGCGCTAGTGTCCCGCAAGCGAGTGACAACATTCCCTCCGAGCACGACGAATGTCTCAGGAAATTCTTTCCGGATAAGCGCCAGCAACTCCACTGCAGGCAACAACTGCTCTTGTGACGCTACGGTTACGCCAACCAATGCTGGTTTCTCCGCGGCAAGCCGGGGAAGAACTCGCTCTCGATAAAACCGAGAGTATGGAGAACCATTCCGCAAGAGCGGGACTGCTACCGCGAGAGACAAGGTTCGGAGATGGCTGAATGAAAATCCTGACAGCAGGCCAGAAGTTTTCGCCTCGGCCATGTGTCCGGCAAGGGCAACAAACTGATCCTCCCACTCGAAGTAGAGGCTGTCGAGTGCCGCGTAGTCAGAGCTTCTGCTCGACTCAACAATTTTATTGCTGCAAGGCGGCGTGGTATAACTCCGCACAAATTCCTGTGTAAGATCCCAAGTGGAGCAACCCACTCCAAGCGATCTAATTCCCCCAGCCAAAAGCGGAAGTGCCAAGTGGGGGCCATACACGCAAGCGGTCCAGTTTGGTGGGAAGATCAAGAGGGATATTGGCTTCATAGCAGAGCTAACTTACAAAATACAACAAGTTGTTCTCATGGTCTTTCAAACTAAGACTGTTTGAACCTTGTTGCCATTCAGTTTGAAAAGTAGCCTTAAACGCCTCAAGTTGGTCGGATTCCAAAATCAAAATACCGGCGGTATCAAGATCCTCTTCTACACAAAGAGCGATACCAAACATCATGCCGCTGCTCTCAACCAAGAAAATGTCATCGAAACGAGCAAACATTTGAGGGACGGTCTTCAGATATTTGTAATACACACCACCAACGTGCGGCATCTCCGCACAAGCATGTGCGCCTGACCCTGTGTGAAATTCACGCTGAAAATGCTCAACGATTTCTACCCAATTGTCTGGCAGGACATTTCCATTGTGTTTACCCACAAAGTGGAGTTTCGCGCGAAGCGGAATCATGTTCTGATCGGCGTCTCGAAGTGCCTCCACCTCATCAAGAAGTTTGACTCCATTTGTAGGTTTGGGTGGTTTTCCGGCACCAAGATCAAACGCTCCTTCTACCCGATTAAGAACACAATATGATTCAAGAACGACTTTCTCTCTCTCCGCCTCTGGCAAGGACATATAACAAGCTAAATTGTGACTTGCTTCAGGTGGTAATGCCACGAGGCGTTTCAATTTTATCTGGGACGCTTGTGAATCTCGGAGGCGTTTAATATCTTCTTTGTAATTCTCCCACCAGCGAGTTGTAAACACGCCGCGTTTCTCTGGGTGAGTGCTGAGTATTACGGGAAACAAGTTGTACCATGCAGGAAGAGGACGCCTTAAGAAAGTCCACACTGTTGCTTCTGTGCCTTCTATACTCTTCAACAACGAAGCGACACATTTTGCGTATACTTGAAAGTTTGAAAGAAGAAGTCTTCGATTCTCAACTCCTTGGTCGCGCTGATTGGTGCTTTCTTCAGAATAGGCATCGACGAATGCTGCTGCGAGTTCTTGCCAAACAACGCCTCTTCTCCAGTTGGGAATTCCAACCCACTTTTGCTTAGGTTGAGCAATGCGTAGGCATTTGCTAATATGTTTTCGCAAGCGCTTTGCCCCTTCGCGTATCGACAGTGTTAGCTTGGAGCTTGAAAAATAGTGCGGAATGCCATGACGAAACAGGCCGACAAATAATAAAACTACAGCAACTGCTAAACCGAAATACAACAGTAAACCAAAACGTGCTTTGAAAGTCGCGCCCTGCAAAAGAGTTCCCGCATCCGTAAAGTAACTCCTAACTTCGTCTGAGAAGACCACCAAAATGATCCCTGTGAGAACGGCAACCGCACTGCTAATCCATTTCCAGTATGCGAGCAGGAAAGATTTCAATGGCGGCTGCGGAGAGTTCATCGCCATATCCCCTTTTGTTACTAAAGTTCCCGAGCTGCTTGAGGGCGACGTTTGCGCCGCGGCGATTGCGGTTTTGTTTGAACGCCCTCGGTTGAATTGTTTGGACGCCATTCACCAATGGATGAGTTGGCCAAAACTACTTGCTTTGTCACGGGCTGTTTCATGTTCATAGCGTGTGTTTTCATGTGACGTTGGATTTTTATTTCTGCGAAGCGACGGGAACGAACTTTCCGCCTTCCACTCGATAGACTGCAAATGGCTTTGCTACGTCCCCGTTGGAATCAAATTTGGTCAAGCCGGTCGGCCCTTCATATTGCGTATTCAGTAATGCCTTCTGAATCGTCGGCCCCTCAACTTGGCCGGAAATGCTGGAAATAGCCTTCGCCAACACCTGAGCCGCGTCGTAGAAAAGCCCGGAGTAAGCACCCGGTTCTTCACCATAGCGTGCGCGGTATGCGTCCATGAATTTCTTCACTGCCGGGTTGGTCGTCGGATCGCCCCAACCAATCGTGACCCAATAAGAACCTTCTGCCGCGTCACCGGCCGTTTTCAGCAGTTGCGGATCGTAGCCGCCGTCAGTTCCGATTACCACGCTGGAAATGCCCAGTTCTTTGGACTGTCGCAGCATAGCACCGCCTTCGGGGTAATGAACTGCTGCAAAAACGAAAGCTGGGGCAGCCGCCTGCACCTTGGTCAATTGAGCGCGCACGTCCGTCGCATCCGCAGGCACGGCTTCGATGCCGACAATTGTGCCGCCTAAGTCCTTAAACGCTTTCTCAAACGCATCGCGCAGCGTTACTCCATAATCCACGTTTCGGTAAAGAATGAAGCTGGTTTTCAACCCCAGCTTGTTGAAAGCGAAATCGGCAATTGTTCGCGCTTGTTCAAGATTCCGCGGGCAAGTTCGGAAGATGTAATCGCCTGCGTCAGTAATGTTGTCACTCGTGGCGCTGCCTGTCAGCAAGACTACATGCTGGCGATTTGCTTCCGGCGCGCACGCCAGCACAATCCCAGAGTAGAACGGACCAAGCACCGCCGGGACTTTGTCAACGGACGCGAGTTTTTGAAACGCGGACAGCCCGTCCTTCGGATTCCCTTTGTCGTCCTCGTAAATAACGGCGAGCTTCTTACCCTGTACCCCGCCTGCTGCGTTGATCTCATCGACGGCCATGTCAATGGCCGTTCGCGCCGCCTTGCCGTAGTTTGCGCCTTCTCCCGAGAAAGGAGAGATTGCTCCGATACGGACGACCTCGGCAGAGGACACACTTTTTTGCCCGCACGAAACGAGAGTGAGCGCGCAGGCGGCGAGCACTCCGCTCCACAGAAGTTGTAAGTGCATTCGCATAATTATGCCTTTTAGTATTTACTGATCAGTCATTAGTATAGACTACACAATGAAGGCCTGCTACAGTTTCGTTCATGGCAACCATTGACGGACGAACGCTTGATCACAACACACTCGAACATATACGCATCCAGGCAGTTAGACGGGTGATCGAAGATGGCGAGAGTCCGAGCGAAGTCATGCGA
>Ga0209429_10000779_pt1 | contig 20794 bp, 13 predicted proteins | sample BarGraNGADG00212_3_FD_184493 | JGI IMG/M metagenome (GOLD analysis project Ga0209429, IMG submission 184493) | Arctic peat soil microbial communities from Barrow, Alaska - Barrow Graham LP Ref core NGADG0004-212 (SPAdes) (version 2) | ecosystem: Environmental > Terrestrial > Soil > Wetlands >...
CAATCCATTTTGTCTATTCCGCACGCATGGTATTGTATGGTTATCCTCAAGATTCTGTGATACAATGTCGTTTACATTATTGTGATATTTCTGAAAGGGGTTATCCCATGCATGCAGTAGTTTTTCCAGAATTGGCCATTATGGCTCCGGAGATTCTTATCCCGGGAGAGGATATAGATCTCGGAAGATGGGCTGTCATTGCTTGTGATCAGTTTACTTCAGAACCGTTGTACTGGACTCAGGTTGAACTTGATACAGCCGGTGTTCCCTCTTGTGCACACATGATTTTGCCGGAAGTGTATCTTGAATCAACGTCCGCAGATCAGCTTGACCATATGATTTCTTCAATTAATGAATCGATCAATCTGTATTTGTCTGATGGAACGCTTACCGCGCTTCCCTCTGGCTTCGTTCTGCTTTCCCGTGCCACGCCATATCATCCGTCTCGTAAGGGATTGGTTCTGGCAGTCGACCTTGATCAATATGACTTTATCCCTGGCAGCCGCATGAAGATCCGGGCAACGGAAGGCACCGTCCTCTCCCGTATTCCACCCCGTGTGAGAATCAGGCGGGACGCCCGTCTTGAATTGCCGCACATCATGCTTCTGATTAATGATCCTGACCGCATTGTGATTGAGCCGGCTTATGATTATCTGGCATCCTCAGGAACAACTCCTTTATATGATACAGATCTGATGCAGGGCGGCGGACATGTCACCGGCTTTTTTACAGAAACCGGATCTGCTGTTTCCCGGCAAATTACCGATGCTCTTACCTTACTCCTTGAAAAATCCGTGGACGGATTCCTCTTTGCTGTTGGTGACGGCAATCATTCACTTGCTACGGCAAAGGCACATTGGGATTCCATTCGACCGTCAATCTCTTCCGACAAGGCTGTTGATCATCCGGCACGATTTGCGCTGGTTGAGGTTGTCAACATCCACGATGACGGTCTTGCTTTTGAGCCGATACACAGAGTTGCATTTGGACTTTGTGCTGAAGATTTTTATGCCGCTGCGGGAACGTTTTTTGCAGGACAGGGTTTCCATTTTCTGAATGAAGAAGATTGGAATGCACAGAAGGAGCATTTTTCTGTTTCCGCACAAATTGTTCCTGTAATTAGTGATGGCCGCTGCAGTTACCTGGTTCTTACTGAACCGAAACACACACTGGCAGTTAGCTCCCTGCAAAATGTCCTAGATCATCTCATTTCCGTTCGGCCGGATGTCAGGCTGGATTATATTCATGGTGAAGATGCAGTCCGTGCGCTCTCCGTATCCGGAAATCTCGGGTTCCTCCTCCCTGCTATTTCGAAAAGCAGTTTTTTCGAGACTATCACAGCCGAAGGTGTTTTCCCCAGAAAAACATTTTCCATGGGTGAAGCAATCGAGAAGCGTTATTACCTTGAAGCCAAGAGTATTATGCCAAAGGAGTAATTATGTCTGATTCACGTCCCTCCATCTGCATAATCGGTGCGGGTATAACCGGCCTTGTCAGTGCCTGGGAGTTATCCCGCAAAGGTTTTGTTGTTCAGGTCGTCGAGCAGCATTCGACAGCCGGCGGGATGCTGTCATCCATGTGGATTGGACATGAGTATATTGAGCTGCTTCCCCATCATATCCGTAAAACCGACCGTAATTTGTTGGGTCTGCTTAAGGAACTCGGACTGCAGGAGGATGTGTCCTGGTTTGACTCTTATTGGTACGGCCGGGTTGGCCGCAAGAAACTGGGCTATCTTAACAATGGTTTTCATTCATTAATCAGTGCCCTGACTCAGGAGATTACAGATAATGACGGATTAATCCATTATGGTTATACGGCCATGGATATTTCACAGACTCCTGAAGCTGATAAATCCGTACAAAACATCTTTCCTTCTTCTTCCCAGGCCTCAGGTGCATTGCCAAGATACCAGATTTCCTGCGTTCTGGCAGATTGTACTACTGTCGTCCTGGAAGCTGATAATGTTCTTTTTACTGCATCCTGCCGAAACTTTGCTCATATTACTCATGACTTATCAATGCCGACCGATTACCGGGACACATTGATGGATGTAACGTACAAAGCAAATTTATGTCTTCTTCTTCTCATGAAAACGCAGTTCACCGGGTGTTTTTCACGACCGATAGCCTTCAATGCACCCTTTCAAAGAATCATAGAGCATACCAACCTGGTAGGCGAACGCCGTTATGGCGGACACGTTGTGTATCTGTCTGGGTCGCTTGCTACTTCACATCCGTTATGGACACAATCCGACGCCGAGGTTTTCAGTGAATTTTTCAAGCATCTTCAACTTTTAAATCCGGCCACTGTCAGGAATGACATATTGTCATGGCGCCTGACGCGTACCCGATATGCTGCACCATCTTCGCAGCCCGTTTACAATAACCTTTCTCCTCTGATGCCCGGGCTTTATGTCAGCAGTTTGGCTCTGGTCGAGGGCGGCGCGGAAGATTCTGTAGAATACCGGATGGACGCATGCGTTTCCATGGCAAGACAGGCAGCCCGGGTAATTGAACTGGATCGCCAGATTACAGGGCAAAAAAGCAACGGGTATGCCACAATTGACCGTATCTATTGATACTAATCCCGATGAAATTTAGTATATAATCAACATAAGTACCGATGCATGCATTTGTGTTCGGTAAATGAGTATTCCCGGAGGATGCCGATGGATAACAAAAGACCTGATTCACAGAAGTCTTCGTTCAATCCCGGTGGTTTTGATAAGCCGAAAAACCATTTATCTTCCCCTTCTCTTATTACCGAAAAAATAAAGCCAATCCGGTTTCTCTGGTTTCTGATTCCTGTTGCCCTTGCTTTCTTTTCGTCTAATTTACTCAATAATGACCGGCCCCGCTATTTACTTTGGTGGGCAGCACTGCTGGTATTTGGTATCGGCGCTTTTCCCGTCACTGCGTGGCTTTTTTCCTCCTTTCGCGGTAAGGGCTACGGCTTTTCAAAAGCCATTGGGATTCTTGCCGTGTCCTTTACGCTTTGGACTTTTTCTTATCTGCAAATGATCGGTTTCACGCGAATATGGATTGTTTTTTTTCTGCTAGTGCTGTTTCTTGTAAGCTGGGGCATACCAAAGACAAGGAAAGCTGCACTTTCCGCACTTTCCTCCAAGTCCGACATATGGGAAATTACACTTGAAGAATCCCTTTTTGTTCTTGCACTTCTGGCGTGGTGTTTTATCAAAGGTTTGCGTCCTGAAATCAACGGAGAAGAAAAGTTCATGGACTTCGCCTTTTTGAACTCACTTGTCCGGACGGATACGCTTCCCTGTGTCGACCCCTGGCTGGCCGGAAGCAGTATTAACTATTACTATTACGGTCAATATATTTTTGCTCTCATTACAAAGCTCACCGGGATAAAAACCGGGATTGCCTATAATCTTTCGATGTGCACGACTTTCGCACTTGCATTTACCATGTCGTTTTCTCTCGGCTCACTATTTTTCGACGGTGCCGCGAAAAAGGGGCTTCGTGCACCTGCCGCATTTCGAACAGCAGCAGGTATGCTGAGCGCTTTCGCAGTGACTCTTTTCGGCAATTCGCACGCTTTCTTTTATGATGAAAAATCAGTCGGAAACTCATTTCTCGGTTTATTTTCACAAATGGGCATTGCGGTCGGGCGTACCGATGGTTTTTTCTATCCGGATTCCACACGCTTTATCGGTCACAATCCTGATTCACAAATATGGGATGCGGCAAAGACGACACTGCTCAGGAAAGGTGATTATACGATCCACGAATTTCCCTGCTACTCATACCTTCTGGGCGATCTTCATGCGCATGTCGTCGGACTGATGATTGTCATGTTGATTGTTGCCGTATTGTTTTCGCTGTATGTGAATGCACGGCATCCCTCGGGCGAAGAAATGCTTGTCCAGATCTTCCCGAACAGCGGAAATCCGATCAGGCTGCGGCCGCGCATTTTGTATGAACTTAAAAAACTGCTCAGACCTGAGATTGTAATAGCCGGGATTCTGCTTGGTATTGCAACTATGTGCAATTACTGGGATTTTTTAATCTACTTTATCGTAGGCAGCATGACTCTCCTTATATATAACATCAGGATATCCCGCCATTTTGTGTCTTTTTCAGGCATGCCGTTTTTCCTGACGGAAACAGCGATGATCCTGATTGCATATCTGAAGTACTCAAAGATGCCTTTCACACATGTCATCGTCCAGATGATTATTTTTGTGATTTGTCTTGTCGGTACCTCACTTATACCGTGCGCGCTTACCAGAACCGGCCTGGGTATGTCCTTTTTGTTCGCTGCAGCAAGTCTTTGCTCGCTGACTTTCAATTCCAGATTTGAGATGATAGCAAATTCGCTTGCCAAAACGGTTGATCAGTCATCGGTCTATCAGTTCCTGATCCTTTGGGGCACACACATTCTCTTTGCTCTCGTTCTGATAGCAGTCACACTGTTTTCCCGAAAGCATGCACCGGTCGGGCATAATATTGAGGATGACTATATCCCGGAAAATGCTGTCGCCCGGTTCTTTGCCAAAATGAATCCTGCGGATATATTTATGTCGGGTATTGCAGTTGTGTCGTTTCTTCTTCTCCTGGCACCGGAAATATTCTATGTCCGTGACATATATTCAGGAAGCTATAAACGATCCAACACTATGTTTAAGTTCACATTCGAGGCCTTTGTCCTGCTTTCGCTCGTCCTGGCATATTCATTTTTCCGGTTTCTTTGTATCCGCATAAAAAGCAGGCGGCAATTATATGCATTTACAGCCGGGGCTTTGGTTCTTACACTTTTAATATTCGTACCCATGCACTATCCTTTTGTTGCCATTGCACAGAGAAGCGGTGATATTTCCACGAAAAATTACGTCGGTCTTGACGGAACAGCTGCACTCAAAACAAAGGACAGCCTCCAATTGACTTCAGTGACAGGAGACCTCGCAGATTATTCAGCCGCTATTGAATGGCTCAATGCAAATGTAAAAGGCACGCCAACCATCTGCGAAGCATTTGGAAACAGTTATACGGATAATTGTGTCGTGTCAGCATATACAGGACTGCCTACTATCATCGGCTGGCAGACACATGAATGGCTGTGGCGTTTCCAGGGGGTCGTAAACAGCGAGGGTGAACTTGTCAGCATCCCGGGCAAGGATGTATGGAAGATGATTCTTACACCACGGCAAAACGATGTAAGGGCAATCTATACAAGTGCAGGGGTAACAGAAGCCCTGACGCTGCTCAGGAAATATAATGTGACCTATCTGATCGTCGGTGATCTGGAAAGAACCCAGTATGTTGATATCAATGACGCCGTTCTTCAGGATTTAGGAACAAAAGTATTTGAGAGCGGGACATTGTATATTATCAAAATCCGGTAGAGAATCCAGTCTGTCTCACTGTGCGTAATCCTTGACGTTACGTTAATGTCAATAGACAAAACAAACCGCAAAGCATTTTTCCTTTAAAGGATTGCTTTGCGGTCTGTTCATTTGATAATCTATCACGGTCAGAATAATATGGCGGGTGAAAATGAATCGTAATACGTATTACACTGCCGGTGTAGGTGTTGCGGCTGTAGTCCCAGTTCCTTCCGGCGGAACGAGAATGACATCACCGGGCTTTGGTACATAGTCTGCCGCCAAGCCGTTATAGGTGATAATCGTATTGATCCGTGGGTCGGTGTTGGACTCCAGTTTATGTTGGTATGAGTAAAAGAACAAATCCCACCATGTGCGGAAACCGGTCTGATCCGAGAAGTAGAAGGCGGCAACAGGTGCTACCGCAGGTGTTACTGCTGCAGTCGCCGCCGGCTCAGTGGCACCCGCTGCCGGTGTAGCCGTCACAGTTCCGGGTGCTGCAGTGGTGGCATTGCTGTCTGCAGGTGTTGCTGACAGGGTAACGGACGGTTCTGTCGGTACTGTAGTTACTGCCGGTACTTTTTTGTTGTTCCCGCTAATGAGTGCAACAATCAGAATAATTATACAAAGTACACTTACACCTATCAGTAAGGCTACCCAAAGTTTGTTGCGCTTGTATGCAGCATCGGTATCACCATAGTCGAATCCCTTTTCCTGGTCAAACATATCCTGTGAAGGCCGCTGCTGTTGATTCATCCTCGGACGCGGAGTCTGCTGAGTCGTCGACTGAACAGCGCGCTGCTCTTTGGCAGTTCCATAGGATTGTACCGTCTGCTGCGGCGGCGTGTATGAATAACTCCTATTCCCCTGGCTTGGCTGCGGCGGCAAATCTTTTCTCATGTCACCGTCATCGTCATCAAGTGAATAGGAACCGCGTGCATATACGCCGGCACTGTCATAACCTTTGGGCGTATAGCTGTTAGTAGGGTAAGTCGGCGGAGAATAGGTCGGTGCTTCGTACAGGGGCATGTCCGGAATATCGTTTATGTTTGTTGTTGCAGGTGCTGCAGGTTCTTTTGACTCGAAAGGAATATAGTATGTCCCTCCGGCAGAAGAATCCGCCTCAGTGGCTGCCTTCGAATATGAATAGCCGTTTGCATTTGAACCGTTCTGAGCTGAAACAGGGACAGAATTGGGTGCAGCATATGTTGATTGTACAGGCTTTGGTATAACAGCCGGAATATCATCACCAAATACCAGAGGTTCACCCTCTTCTTCTTCTTCTTCAGGTATCTCCGGGATATATTTGGGAGCGCTCTTTCCGTTTTGTCCAAAAGTATCCTGGCGGTAAGGAGCATTCTCATCCTCAGCTGACTTGAAGCTCTCTACATCGTCCTCGAACTCAGTTTTTACAAAACCGCCCTCATCCGTAACGGATTCGCTCTCTGTGACCGGTTCGCCAAAAGGTTCAAGTGAATCATCCTTAAAATGAATCGGGTCCTTCGGTCCGGGCGGTGTAACCGGCTGCTCTGCAAGAGGCAGTACAAACGGATTGGTGGCATCATTCCCGAAATATAGCGGTTCGGCTGCAACAGGTGCCGAAATAGCAGCAGCAGCTGCTGCCGCGGCTGCCGGAGCAGCTTTGGCAATAGGAACCTCTATCGCTTCATCGTCAACCTCGTTATAGGATTGCTGGCGGTTCTTCTTTCCAAAACCGAAGAGTCCGGCTTTCTCCTGTGCCGATACCGTTTCCACGAATGAAATCATGAACTGCAGCGGAACTCCGGGAAGCTTCGCAGCAGCCTCAGTCATTATTATGCCTGCAGCATCACATTGATCTTCCGCATCATAAAGGATACGCAGAATTTCCTGCTGCCCGAGTGCGTCATACACCTCGCGGTTGCATAGAATAATACAGTCGTCCATCTTTAACTGGGCAATATTGGAACATAGGGCTGTTGCTGTCTTCGTAGCGCAATAGTTGTAGAAATTATCTACTTTTTGTCTTTGCGTATTTACCGGTTCTATCTGGAGATCCGTTGCAGTGAGCGGGAAAAGCGTATCATCACGATACAGGAAAGCAAGTCCCTTACCCATCGTAATCGCAAATGCTTCCGAGTCCTTAACAAGGACACCGGCAAAAAACGGTGTTCTGGTGTTGTCTGCCTGAAGCTTCATCCTTCCGGTTACTGCAACCGCTGTGTTAACCAGTTCTCCGATTTCATCATCCAGAGCTTTTCTGCCTGTTTTAATTTCATTGGAAAGCTTGCGCAGGGGAGCCTCGAATGATTGCTCAGCCGCCGGATCCCTTCCCGGAACTGTCGAGTGGGAAAACACAGTGAAGAAAAAGCCCCTGTCTTCCTTATCGACCGTGATATCAGCCGCTCTGGCTTCCCTTTTGCCGGAAAGTCTGCCGTCAAGATAGAAAGCATCTGTCAAATCCGATGCGGGGTAGTACCTGGCGGTTACGGTAGAAGCAAGACGTGTTAATTTAGCCATAACTAGAGCCTCCAGTCCATTCATTAAACTATTAAAATGCCGTTAAGCAGCGGATGTATGTATCACAAAAGCAAAAAGTATTTAATTTATTATACCATAATGAAATTTATGGCAACTGCAAATGTCATCAAATCGTACTATTCTTGTCCGTTTTGTACGTAAATGTCCATGTATTTCTTAACTATCTGGAATGGTGCAGGGCCAATATCAAGATATGCCTTATGAATTTCATTGAGGGGAACCGAATCTCCCAGTTTGTCCTTTGCATTTACTATGATGTCATCCGTGTTCAGGTGTCCGACACAATACGGCATATAGTAACAAGGGATCTCAATGGCTACATTATAGCAGTAATCTGCATAGTCCTGATTAAGACCAAACCCGGAAACATATTTGTATACTTCCTCCTGGCTCCAGGCTTCGTAGTTGACACCGATATCTATTCTCGAAGGAAGAAGTATATTGATAATCTGGTTTTCTGCGGCAATATACGACACCAGCGTCTGATCATATTCCGAATGTGTGAGAATGTATCCGGCTGCATATTCAGCCCACCCCTCGGAATATCCGATAAAGCTTGCAGAACGCTGATAATAGCTTGATATGTTCTGCGCATGGAATATGGCTTCGTACATATGTCCTGGATATCCTTCATGCGCAACCGTTTCCAGAATGTTCTGATAGTCAGCAAGAGCAGCTTTATTGGTCACAATCACATTATCCGTCGGATCATCAATGGGACAGGACAGATAAGCTGCAGGGCTGAAGAATTCTTCAAGGGCTGTCGGAACCTCTTTGAGTGTCACGTTATGACTCATTATCGGAGGAAAATCAGCGGCGATTGAAGCCTCGCAATAATCCAGATTCTGCTGAATTGTGCCTTTCGAGAAATTGTAATTGGCATATGCATCGCTGAAGGCACTGTCTGTCGGAGCCGCTGTGATGATATCCATCTCGGCAGAAATAGCCTTCTCAATTTGTTTGCTCACTGTGTTCACAGACGAATCGGAGCTTGTATCGGACTTTAAGAGGAGGGAATAGTATCCTTTACCGCCAGGCAGGCTGCATAAGCCGCCCTCATTCACTCCGGTTCCCATCAGTCCGGTAAATCCATCGATCAGAATCTGATATGCAGGGAAAACATGTGTGTCCAGCACAGATTGATTTTGAGCGATGTAATCAGCTTTTTCTGTGTCTGTAAGTCCCTCAACTGTATCGAGGCGCTCGGCAAAACTTGAAATCAAAAAATGATTTTCTTTGTCTGCCAGAAAAGAATTGCATGAATCGATGACTTTCTGCAAATTCGCATCCGAAGCACCGAGTCCCTTATCCGCACGATCCTTTTCATAAACCATCAGATCAGAATAATATCTATCAAGATCGGATAGAAGCAGGAGGTACTGGTCTATGTCCTCTTTACCTGCAAAAGCATATTCGGAAAGCACGAGTGGAAGCTCCGTCTGAAGTCCGGTAATTGAATTAAAAGGAGAAGAGTAGTAATAGTAAGGTTGGTAATCAATCCCTTCCTGCAAATCGTATTTGATAACATCATACATAACATGATATTGTTTAGGAAGCTTATCATAATCTATTTTAGCAAGTTCATCCTGATACTTCCCGAATTTGGCAATTGTCTCATCAGCCTTTTCTTTCGTAACATCACCGAAGGATACCGCCGGTACAGTAAGGTTAAGTGCTGCGGGGTCCTTTACAGAGAAATGAAGCGTAAGTGTGTCTGATGTGACACTGTCCGCGAACAATTTGAAGTCAATATCCTTCAAAGCCTGTACAGCATCTGCTTCACCTGAAGTCTGTGTCTGTGAATCAGAACCGGAGTTTTCTGATGTATCCGTACTGTCAGTATTCCCTGCTAATTCACCGGCAGCCTGCCGGATAATCGGAACCAGGAAACATGATGACGAAAAAGTGGCCGTCATTATCAAGGACAGAATCATAATTGCCAGAAGGATACTGCGAATGGTTCCGTGCGATTTGGTTTTCATCAGGTTTCTCCCTTTTTATTGCATTCATTCGAAAATTGTTGGGAAAACATTCATTTCTCTTATGATTAGAAATTCAATCAAAATGATATACTATTTTCTATAAGGATTAGGAACTTGTATATCATACTACATTTTCAGCAGCAATGGATTATTGTCATGCTACAGATATAATACATATCCTACAAATCAAAGGCATTTCATTACAAGCGTGTGGCAAACGTAAGGGAAAGAGGTCTGGTATGAGATCAATGCTTGTCCTTTTCCGCTGGGAATGCCGGCGAATTTTGTCGAACTGGCGCCAGACTATGGCGATTTTTCTGGTTCCCTCCCTTGTTCTTCTTCTGGCTTTGTATCTATTTCCCGTTTTGGTTGATTATATTTCCACCGGAAATGTCGGTAAAGCACCGATCGTGCTTGTATCCCCGGATGAATATATGCTCTCTTTCATTAAAACAGACTCCTTAGCCTCTGCCTATTCTTACAAAATCTGGTCCCCGGATACATATTCAGAAGCGATTTCTGACGGAAGAGCCGACGGGATCACAAAAGACGGAGGCATAATAGTTGTTTTTGAATCAGCAGGCAATGCAGTGCCAGGGAACCCTGAGATCTCTTTTCAAGACGCAATCGGAACCTATTTTCAGAATCTGTCCGAAGGCGCAGTTAATAATAAGACAACGGCCATTATTTCCATCTACTCGAACACCCGGATTATTATGTCACAGACAACCGCCTATCAGTTTCAGGAGAATGTTCTTCCCCGGTACAAGGACTACCTTGTCAAAACGGCCGGAAGTTCGTTCTATTCCGAAGGCGGCGGCGCTCCATTTTCTGTTGATATTTTCAATCCTTATACCAAATTGATGGAATACAGGAGTCTGGCAAATCCGATGGGTGCCCGTGTTATCCCGGGAATACTGATTCTGCTTCTTTATTACTGTGTGTATTCGCTGTCCGGTGATATTTTTGCTTCCGACAGGGATCGCGGGTTTTTAGCTAAGCTGACTTTGACACCGCTGAGTACACGGGGGCTGCTGTGGGGAAAAGCACTTGCGGTAATATGCATATCCTCACTGACGTCTATGATTACACTTCTTGTACTGCTCCTTTCCTCCTGGACAAACAGGAGTAATAATCCGCTTTCTCTCATTCCTTTCGGACTTCTGCTGACTCCGGCTCAGTTGATCCTTGTCATGGGGTCAGTCATATGTGCGGCAATTGTGATGACAATGCTTTGTTTCAAGATCATTGCCGATCTGCGGAATATGCAGGATATCATCATGAACCTCCAGCTCCCGCTCCTTCTCTTCCTTGTGGATTTTTTTCTGCAGCTCTTCCGGATGTCGACTCCCGTTTGGGTTGAATATGCCATTCCGCTGCATAACAATCTGCTTCTGATCCATGATATTATGGCCGGAACGGCTGACATGCGCTTTTCTGCGGCTATCACTATTTTTGATTTAATAATCGCCTTTTTTCTGTATAGAAATATTAAACGTACTTTTGAACAGGAATCCGGCAGTCGAAGGACCCGGATGGAATATAGAAGGAGAATACAATGATTCAAGTTGTACATGTAACAAAAAAGTATCCGTCTTCCGTTAATGTAGTGGATGATGTAAGTTTCTCTGTAAAGGAGGGCCGGATATTCGGACTCCTCGGTCCGAACGGAGCCGGTAAAACGACGCTCATGCAGATGATTTCGACGCTGCTGCTGCCTACCAGCGGTGACATTTTGATTTACGGGATGAATACAAAGGATCAGGCACGCGAGATTCGCCGAAAGATCGGTTTTCTTACATCGGAAGTGAAGCTGGATCCATATTCGACGCCCGACAAGCTTTTCCACTTTTTCGGTGAGCTGTATCAGCTGGATCGCGACGTGGTCGAGCAGAAAATGGAAGAAAGTTTCCGGCGGTTTGATATCGGACCGTTCGCCAGAAAGAAAATCATCGAACTTTCTACGGGCATGCGGCAGAAAATTTCGATTGCCATCAGTCTGATCCACAATCCACCAGTCGTCATTTTTGATGAACCTACAAACGGGCTCGATATCCTTACCGCGCATCAGGTTACCGACTACCTGCGCGAGCTAAAGGGCAACGGACACATAGTAATCCTATCAACACATATTTTCTCGGTCGCCCAGAATCTCTGCGACGAGCTCGCCGTGATGGTCGACGGCCGCATTGCCGCCCAGGGTTCGGTCGCTTCACTTCTTGAAGTTACGGGAGCTGCTACATTTGAAGAAGCGTTTTTCCGGCTTTATACACAGAATCACAAGGAATAGGAGGACTGCATGAGAAGAGTAGTGCTTGCTATCGCCCGGAGAAGTTTTGCCAAAGGAACCCGCCTCAAGACGCAGATGTCAAAAGCAACTCTTTGGGTAAGCCTGCTCTTTGTTTTGTTTTTCCTTTTATATCTTATGAGCTATATAATCATGCCAAATACTTCGGGTTCATCTGAATCCACCGGGAAAACTCTCCTTGTGAATTCCCCGCATTCCTTTGAAGTCTTCCTGGAGGAGAAATTTGCACTTAACCCGGAAGTTGTGAATTCCAATTTTATTCGCGAAAAGAGCGGGGCATATTATGATTTTTTTACATATCAGGATAGCCTGTCCAAGGATCAGGCAGACCTGGTTATTGTGTTTCCGGAAGATTTCGACCGGATGACAGCCGCATTGACGGGAGATGCCCGTCCTCAGATCCTCACCTACTATGATCCTTCCGACCCCAATTCAAAAGCAGCACATGACTGGTTTATTAAATATATTGTTTCCGATTACGGTGATGCAATCCAGTCGGAATATGGCCGGATTTCAACAAACGCACCTGCTTTTGACGTCGTGCAGCAGAACTTTACGGGCACACGGACGGATGAGGGCATATTGGGATATAAAAGCATTATTACGCACATGATTTTTCCGCTTGTTTTATTTATTGCTGTCATGTATGCATGTATGGAAGCCGGCACGGTATCAATAGCAGGGGAAAAAGAACGGGGCACTTTTGCTGCAATACTTCTTACACCGGCCAGGCGCAGTGAAATTGTTTTGGGAAACGCACTTGGAATTCTGCTGCACGCCATGATTCCCGCGACTATCATAAGCCTTTTTCTTGCTGCCGTTTTCGGATTTTTCTCAGTCGGAACAATCATGTATCTTCTTATTTTATGTTTGTCCCTTTCCCTTCTGCTGACAGCGCTTGTTCTTATCATTTCCATTCTGAATCGAAGCATTCTGGCGGCTCAGGCAAGTTTTCTTCCCATTTTTTTCATTCTTCTGATTGTTTGCATAACCGCTATGCAGAAGCAGGGTACTCCTCTTCTGTTTTCGTATCTGATTCCATTCTATGGACATTATTACGGAATCACATCAGTTCTGAACGGCACATATTCCATCAGTCTTCTTCTTATGCTGTGCGGGATTTGTGCAGTTCTGACTGTTCTGCTTCTTCTTGCGGCGAACAAGCTGCTTCACATTGAACGATTTACAACGTCAGTAGATGATAATCAGGATGTGCAAAAAGAGATGCGGCGCAGGAATAAGGATCGGATTATGCTGCAGAAAGAAAAGGATGCACCGCAAAATACCGTATATAATTATCACGCAAAAAGATCCCGGCCTGCGGTAAGCCTGCTTACCTATCATTTATTTCTCCCGCTCTACCTGTTGTCCATTTTTCAGACTGCCGCACTGATTATACCGCTCCTGTCATATATCCGGTCGGATGAATCAACTTCATTTTTTCCAGAACTCTCCCATTCCGGCGGGAACCCAACGCTTCCGATCAGTATGGTATTAAAGCTTCTGGTAAAATTCATGCAGACACAACCCTTCGTACTTGCAATGGGCGTCAGTTATGTCCTTGTGATCGTTGTATATTTTCTGATTATCAGGGTCTTCGAAAAGCAGCCGATGTCAACAGCCGGCCTTTCCCTAAGCGGTCAAGGTGCGCCGCGAAGAGCTCTTTTCTCCTATATCAAAGGTCTTGCCCTAGGCTTTGCAATGATGCTGGGCGTATTTTTGCTGCTCCTCCTGGCCGGACAGATCCATGTGACCGGCTTCGGTCTCGATTCTTCTGCTTCCAGCCTTTTCCTGATCTATATCCTCATGTGGGTTCCGCAGGGTGCATCCGAAGAACTAATGTTCAGGGGCTATATGCTGCCGCGATTAAGTGCACGGTTTGGCCGGGCCGCAGCAGTGCTTCTTACCTCCCTGTCTTTCAGTGTCCTTCATATAGGCAACGCAGGTTTTTCTGTTATTCCGTTTGCCAATTTAATCCTGATATCGGTCTTTTTCGCACTTTTATCCCTTTATACACAGCAAATCTGGACAGTATGCGCGGCTCACTCAATCTGGAATTTTGCACAGGGGAATTTATTCGGTCTCGAAGTCAGCGGAACGCAAAGCGCAGCCCGTCTGATACAAATGAGTTATTCCGCCGATAGTAATTCTCTTCTGACCGGCGGCGATTTCGGCCCCGAAGGAGGCCTGATTGTCACAGGTGTAATCATACTTTGCCTGTTGATTTTGGTTTCCGTCCGTCATAAACTGAATAAGGCAACTTTTGCTTAACTCAAAGGAGAATATTCATGTCAATACAGATCCCTGCCCAAAAGGCCAATTATCCGATTATCGATATACATTCCCATGTTTTCCCACCGCAAATACTGGATCGGGCGGTTGAATCCATCAGCCGGTTTTACAACCTGAGCATGCATATGGATGGATCACTCCTGACATTAATGGCGGAAAATAAAAAAGCAGGCATTGTCTGCTCTGTCGTATTCACAACAGCAACAACCGTAAGACAGGTCGCTTCCATTCACTCATTTATCCAAAAAATGCAGGATGCCTCGAAAGGCCGTCTCATCGGATTCGGCACACTGCATCCAGCCATGTCCGTCAAAGAAATTGAGGCCGAAGTAGAGAACATTCTGGCTTTAGGGCTTCACGGCATCAAACTGCATCCGGATTTTCAGAAAATAGCTGCCGATTCGAAAACTGTTTTTGCTATGGCACGTGCAGCTTCGGGCAAGCTTCCGATCCTGATCCACGCAGGCGACTACCGGCATTCTTTCTCGCATCCTGAACAGATCAGAAAACTGGCAGTTTCCTTTCCTGATCTGACTATTATTGCTGCCCATTTCGGCGGCTGGAGCGAGTGGTATAAGTCGCCGGACGCGCTGGCTGGGCTTCCGAATGTATATATCGACACATCCAGTACACTGGATTTTCTCTCGCCTGAAAAAGCCACGGAACTTGTGTATCGATTTGGTACGGATCACGTCCTCTTTGGTACCGATTATCCGATGTGGGGTGCTTCCGAGGAACTGTCACGCTTTGCAAAACTCACTCTGACCAGTGAGGAAAGAAGACAGATCCTTTACACCAATACTTCTTCACTTCTTTCACTTTCTTCCTTTTCGAGCGCGATATAATCAATTTTTCCCACAAGCGTATGCGGAAGCTGATCCCTGAATTCAATCGTAACAGGACGTGCATATGGAATCAGCCGGTCTGCACATGCGGCAAGTATATCTTTCTTGATTTTTGTCAGATGTTCTTCCGAACGCAGTCCGGATGCAACAACAATTACCTTGACAACATGAATCCGGTAAGGATCCGGCACCGCAATCGCGCATGCGGAGTCGACTCCGGGAACACTTGAAATAACCGCTTCAATCTGAGAAGGAAAAACGGGAATCCCCGAAACCTTAATAATTCTTTTGAGGCGCTGTGTGAAGTGAAAGAATCCATCTTCATCCATATATCCGTAGTCACCGGTATGGACCCACAACCGTCCGTCATCATGCAGGTGAATCGCTTCGGCTGTGCCTTCGGGATCACCTAAATAGCCGAGCATAACGGTAGGTCCTGTGACGCAGATCTCCCCGTGTTCTCCATATGCAGTTTCATTGTGCGTATTTGGCTCAACAATTTTCATATTCATATCAGGCAGCGGAAGTCCGATGGATTCTTTTCTGCATTTATTCTCCGGATTTACACAGCAGACAGTAACTGTCTCGGTAAGACCATATCCTTCACGCAGAGAAAGTTTTGAGCCGCGATCATGAATAAATGATTCGAAACGATCCTTAAGATCCGGAGAAAGCGAATCCCCGCCGCAGAAGCAGCTGCGAAGAAAGGAAAGGTCCGCCTTATTCAGAAGAGTACTCTTAAGAATGCCTTCATACAAAGTCGGAACCGCTGCAATAAATGTGGGATGTTCTTTCATGATTACCTTCGCCAGGGAATCCGGCTCAAACTGCGGCACAAGAATAGATGTGATCGCGTTGCATATCATCGTATGCATGCCCATACACAGTCCGAAACCGTGGAAAAGAGGCAATATCGTAACCATTGACACTTGCGGAGCCGCACCGGTTTCAAAGGGATCCGGAATATTGACAATCTGCGGCCCCTGCACGGCAAGGACATTCAAATTCCGGGAGGAAAGTATAATCGTCTTTGGCGTTCCCGTCGTACCGCCGCTGTGAAGGTACACAGCCGGGGCTCCGGGTTCGAGCGGCCTGACGTAAAGAAAGGAAGATGCAAGGCTCTCCGACGCATAACGGGCGGAAAGACCGACCTTCTGCAGATCGCGCCATGACATGAATTTCTTATCTTTGGGAGTTTTCGGAATCTTCCTTCCCTTGGTTATGTAGAAGCCTAACGTTTTAGCCGCAGACAGGTAGTCACCGATCGCAGCTGTAAAAACACGCTTAACGGTTATCCCATCAAGCATTTTTAGATGCTTGGGTAAAAAAGCATCAAGAATGATCAAATATTCACTTTGAGTGGAAGTCATGAAGTCCTTGAGTTCAAGCGGCGGAGTCTTCGGATGGACCATATTGGCTATTACGCCTATCTTATTGACTGCGTAGAAGAATACGACAGCCTGCGGTATATTGGGAAGGCAAATGGTTGCAACATCTCCCCTTCTGAGTCCGAGATCAGTCAGTGCGAGGGCAACCGTATCAACCTGAAAAAGAAGAGATCGGAAAGATATCTTCTGTCCCTCAAATGATAGCGCAGGTGTGCGCGGAAAATTATCTTCTGTTCTGGTAAGCATTTCATACATTGTTTTGTCCGGGTATGTCAGTGATTCCTTCATATCGGGGTCATAATGCAAAATCCAGGGTTTCTTCATGCGTTATACTCTCCTTGTCACGGGATTTTAACCCAGACTATCTTATTTTATTCTATTCCTGCCAATATGTGTACTAACGATTTTCATAAAAATGCAAAATGTTTTTCAGATACATTGTCTGATACAGATGATATAATTATGTTAAATTCCGTTATTCTCTTTTTTCTTTGATAAAATTCAACATGCAGAATGGAGAGTGGAACCATGGCAAAAAGCAGATCTGTTTATGTATGCAATGCCTGTGGATATGAGACCGCAGGGTGGATGGGTAAGTGCCCTTCGTGCCAGACCTGGAACTCCCTTATTGAAGAACGGGTATCTGCAGAGACCCAGTCAAATGCAAAGCCCTCAATGCACCAGAGTTGGATTGCCAGTAATGAAGTTGTTCCTCTTTCCGATGTTTCAACAGATGAGAATCCGCGGTATTCTTCAGGAATGAAGGAACTTGACCGTGTCCTCGGCGGCGGTTTTGTCACCGGCTCGCTGGTACTGGTCGGCGGTGACCCGGGCATCGGAAAATCTACGCTTCTTCTTCAGGTCAGTCATCTGGCCAAAACAAAGGGAACTGTATTATACGTCTCAGGTGAGGAATCCAAAACACAGATCCGGCTTCGCGCCACGAGACTCGGAATAGAGACCGGTCATATTACCATCTGCACACAGACATCTTTTGAAGAGGTTTCCGAGTCAATTTCCACTTTGAAGCCTTCCCTGTGCATAATTGATTCAATACAGACTCTTTTTTCAGAAGAGCTCTCTTCCGTCCCCGGCAGCGTAAGTCAGGTCCGTGAAGTTACCGCAGGATTATTGAGACTTGCCAAAGACCTTCTGATTACAATCGTACTTGTCGGGCATGTAACCAAAGACGGGGCACTTGCCGGTCCCCGCGTACTTGAGCATATGGTTGATACGGTGATCTATTTTGAAGGAGAAAACAGCAGTCCGTTCCGGATGCTCCGGGCCGTCAAGAACCGTTTTGGTGCGACGGGCGAACTTGCTTTCTTTGAAATGACCGATGTCGGACTCACCGAGGTTGAAAACGCATCTTCCCTTCTTCTGTCAGGAAGACCTATACAGGTACCGGGTTCCGTTGTAACCGCATGTATGGAGGGCACCCGGCCTATTCTCGTAGAAATCCAGGCGCTGATGAATCCTTCCAATTACGCGGTCCCGCAGCGCATGGCTCAGGGTCTTGACCGCGGAAGAATCGGCATGCTTCTGGCCGTACTCGAGAAGAAATTTTCGGCAGGTGTTAATAATATGGATGCCTATATCAACGTAGTCGGCGGACTCAAAATTTCCGAGACCTCCTGTGACCTTGCTATTTTGTCAGCCGTCTATTCGGCACTCAAGGACCGTCCTGTCCGCCCGAACACTATTGTTTTAGGTGAAGTAGGGTTAACCGGGGAAATACGTCCGATCGGAGATATTGAACGGCGTCTTACCGAGGCGGCACGTCTTGGTTTCTCCTCCTGCATTCTGCCAGGCAGCAACAAAGCAGGCCTTGACCGCATCCAAAAACAAAGAAGTACCCGTACATCCGGTGTACTTAATACCAAAATTAATAGTTCATATGACAGTGGGCAAGATAATGAACAAACCGGTGCAGAAGTTAATTCGACAGTTTTCCCTGAACTCATTTTTGCAGATACACTTGCAGATGCGATGGATGTGCTTTTTGCAGACAATCACAATACGACCGCGAAACGGGGTGCCAAATGACGGATTCCTCTGAGGAAAGAATACCCGTCAACCTCTACGTAATCATTCCTGCAGCAGGCCTGGGCCAACGCATGGGAGGCACAAAATGCAAGCAGTTTATCCCCATCGGGGGTATTCCCGTACTCGCACGCACTCTCCTGACTTTTGAGGATTATTGTACGGAACGACAAAAATCCGGCCAGTTTACCATGCACGGAATACTTGTCACTTCGCCTCAATCCATACATGAAGCCAGAAAAATCTGCGACGATTTCAAAATAACATTTGTTGAAAAAATAATTGCCGGAGGATTCACAAGGCAGGAATCTGTCTGGAGTGGAATCTGCGCCTTACAAACACTTCCTAATCCTCCAGAAGCTGCCGATATCATTTTTGTCCATGACGGAGCCCGCTGCTTTGTAGATTCCGGCACACTTCAGCGCTGTTATGACGGCGCAAAAGAACACGGTGTATGCACGGCATCCATCCCTGTAAAGGACACAATAAAACAGGCGGATCCGTCTGACAGCTGCAAAGTAATTGCTACCCCGGACCGGGCGACTTTGTTTGCGATACAGACTCCGCAGGCCTTTTTGTATACTCTTTTAGTTAAGTCCTACACAGAAGGACAAATAGAAAAACGGGTTGCGACCGACGATACCTCCCTTGCGGAAATGGCCGGACTTCCCGTTTATCTCGTTGAAGGTGCCTATACCAACATTAAAATTACAACACCCGAAGATCTTCTGTGGGCGGAACTTCTGAAAAACCCCCAAAAACCCGCCTTACCGTGACGCTGCAGAACACCATAATCCCTTCGCCTTTTCCAAAAGCACTTAATCCTTCACCCGAAGTGGCCGTTATCCCGACCGCACCTGGCGAAATTTTTAGAAGTGAAGCAATGCTCAATCGAATATTCTCAATATGTTCGGCAAGCCTGGGCGTTTTGCATTCAATAGAAAATGACACGTGGGTAATTTCCCCGTAAACCAGCGAGACAAGTGCAAGTTCGAGATATTTCCTGCTGTCTTTTACCCCGTTTTCAAGGCAAAGCTTATCTGCGGTTTCTCCGAGGATATTTATGCAGGTAATACCGGAAACCGCATTGGTAAGTGCGTGCAAAAGCACATCGCCGTCACTGTTTGCCTGAAGCGGGTGTCCTCCGGGAATAACATATCCACCTAGAACAAGCTGATGGTTATCCTTGGGATCCAAAGGTTTTCCGCTCCCGTCCATTTGTACAAACCGGTGACTGTCCTGACCAATTGCATGCATAAAATCATACATAATCATAGTTTGTCTCCTTTGCGTCCATTCTGACCGGTCAATTCAGGAAATACCGCTATTTGCTGTAATCCATTCTTCCAGATCACTTGCAGTCCATGTTTTTCCACTATAACTGGAAAATGAAGCGATCCACGAGCCCTTATCCAGAAGGACAAAGTCAGGCAATGCTTCAATTTCAAAATGCGCTGCCAGGTCCGTCTCTGCCTGCGCATCAATAGATACGAATGTAATCCGGCCATGATAAGTCTCCGCGAGCTGTTCAACACTTGCTGTAATACCGCTTGTATCCGAATCCAGTCCGGCATAGAAGTAAAGACACACAGGTACGGATGAATACGCTATCAGCTTATCGTAATCCGTAACCCTGCGGTATTGAATGCCCTCACCCTCGCCGTCCATATCTTCATATACCATAGCAGAAATGGAAGAATCATATGAATATTCCCCCAGATATGCAGACGAATTTACGTCAGCGCTGTTCCTGGTGCTGCAAGCGCTCAAAAGAATCATACCGGCAAGCATAATGGCAGCAAATAAATATGTTCTCCCGGGTGTAGCCCGAATTTTCCGAGGCAGCATGCCGCTCTTCTCCTTTACCAATATAAACGCCTGCATTAGTTGTTTTCAATGAGTTCCGCGATAAATTTGACCGTATTATCCAAAATATCCGTAGAAATCTTCTCGATGTCACCGGAATCAACCAGTGAAGTGACATAAGGGTCAACAGGCACTTTGTCAAAAACCGGGACATTCAGTTCGGCGGCAGCCTTATCGACGCCGCCCTCTCCGAAGATCAG
>Ga0209429_10000780_pt1 | contig 20788 bp, 14 predicted proteins | sample BarGraNGADG00212_3_FD_184493 | JGI IMG/M metagenome (GOLD analysis project Ga0209429, IMG submission 184493) | Arctic peat soil microbial communities from Barrow, Alaska - Barrow Graham LP Ref core NGADG0004-212 (SPAdes) (version 2) | ecosystem: Environmental > Terrestrial > Soil > Wetlands >...
CATCAGCGGCTATGCCATTCAACCGGAATGGTCCACCATCGTATTGTCTCGATTGATGACCAATGAACAGTTCAAGAATCATTTCATCGACAAGTTTGCCATTCATCTTTCAACGACCTTCGCCACCAGTCGGATCAATCACATCATGGATAGCCTGGCTTTGAAGATTTCCAATGAAATCGTTTACCACAAGAATAAATACGGATCGAACAGAACATTGGCCGACGACGTTACCAACATGAAATCGTTTTCAGCCGTCCGCGCCTCCAATATGCTGAACTTTTTGAGTGCACGTTTGCTGAATTCGGCAGCAATTGTGAACATCACCCTGAGCTCCAACCTGAACAGTGCCTCCTATACCTTGAACAATGAACAAATTCTGGATCCAAACCTGACGCTACGGTATTTTCAGAACAGAAGTTTTGCCCTCAATGCCAATGATGTTCCCGGTTACAAATTCAAACACTGGGAAAAGTCAGGCGGTGCCAGCGCATCCACCCTGATACCGATGGGAAGCACCTGGAGTTATTACGACGGAAGCACCACTCCTGCAACGAACTGGAATGCCAGCGCCTATAACGATGCAACCTGGAACACGGGCGCCGCTCAATTGGGCTATGGTGGGAAAGGGGAAGTAACCACCATCGGTTATGGTGGAGATGCCAACAACAAGTACATTACTTCGTATTACCGCAAATCCATTTCAATCGACAATCTGGCCAGTCTAAGCAATTTTGTGCTGACCACTTTCGTGGATGATGGTGCGGTCATTTATGTGAACGGTGCGGAATTAGGGCGAAGCAACATGCCAACCGGAACCGTTTCATTCGATACGGTAGCAGCAAGCGTCAACAATGGCGTCACCTCTACTTTCCATGTTCCCGTCAGCATGCTAAAGGAAGGATCGAATCTTATCGCCGTGGAAGTACATCAATTTCTTGCCACGTCTTCAGATGTCATTTTCAACCTCAGTCTCACTTGTGATCAATCAGCGACTGCCACTATCACAACAGCTCCGATTTACAGCGGAACGCTGACCAGTGCTTTAAACCTCAAAGCGGTTTATGAAGTGGACAATACACCTATTAGTTACACCGTTGTCCTGAACGAACTGGTTTCCAGCAACAATCTCGTCAGTGATGAAATGGGTGAAAAAGACGATTACATTGAATTGTACAATTATGGTAATCAGGATATTGACATAGCCGGTTGGTACCTGACGGACGATACCAACAATCGTATCAAAGCCACCATTCCAGCATTGGCAGACGGAAAAACTAATTTACCAGCACAGAGCCGACTGGTTTTCTGGGCGGACGATCAAACTGCACAAGGCCCCTTGCACCTGCCTTTCAAACTCAGCAAAGAAGGCGACACGGTGATACTTTCCCGACCCGCTCTCAAACCCATCACGGTGGATTCCGTTTATTATCCCCTGTTGGAACAAAATCAGAGTTATTCACGAGTGCCCGATGGCGGACTTCTTTGGAAAATTCAGGGTATGACCTGCAACCTCAACAACAGTTTAGGTGATGCCTTGCCTCATATCGTTAAATCGGTGGAAGTCTATCCGACAATGGTGACGGACTGGATAACGGTCAAAAATGCGGCCGGCGAAAAATTGATGATTTTCGACTTGACCGGAAAATGTGTGTATCAAACGGTTTGCTCGTCGGATGAACAATTCATTCAGGGTGATTTCCTCAAACCCGGAATGTATCTGTTGCGCATCGGAAACCGCAACAGTAAAATTATTAAACGGTAGTTCAAGGCTTTTATGAAACGGGTTTTCTCCTATTCTGGTTTTTTTTTCCATGGATATGCACCGAAAAGTTCCACTTTATCCGTATTTTTGACCCATAGGAAATTCGATAGACCGATTGAATGGTGAAGCCCAAAAGATTCTTACCCAAGTTGCTGTTTAACAAGTTTATTCTGCAACTTATACTGGCCCTGTTCATGGTCGGTATGGCGGTGTTCTTTTTAAGCCACGAACACGTAGAGGTACTCAAAATCCGCCAACAACTCGCTGCCTGCAACCCTTGGTGGGTTTCTTTGGGACTTTTGCTTACACTTTGTTACGTTATTTTCATGGGCTTGATGTACGTTCACACGTTCAGAGCCATCGGAAAAAAGGTTTCTTTGAAAAGCACGGTCAGGCTTTATCTTAAACGAAATGTTGTCAGTGTTTTCCTTCCTGCAGGCGGTTTTTCCTCCCTGTTGTTCTTTACAAAAGAAGTAGAAAGCGAAGGTGCCAGCAAGTCACAAATACACCTGGCTTCCACTTTGTTCGGCTTCATGAGCATCATGTCCGTCGTGGTCATCGCCATACCCATCCTGGCTTACACTTTTTTTCAACACAATGTCCAACAAACGGCAGTTTGGGGTTTTGTTGTCCTTCTGGCGTTGACAGTGGTTTTCTTCCTCTTTCTCTATTCCCTGTTCAAAAAAACCTGGGCATACCGCTTGCTCACTCGGCTGCGGCCCGCCTGGATCATCGTTCTGGACGAAATGTTGGGTCAGAACATCAAGATGAAACACATCTGGCTGGCTTTGCTTTTTTCCGTCTTTATTGAAGTAATCGGTGTATTGCACCTTTATATAGCCATGCTGGCTTTGGGTGTCGAACCCTCCCTGATTGCTTCCATGATTGGTTATGTGACCATGGTGATGCTTCTGATGGCTTCCCCCTTCCTGCGCGGTTTGGGCGCCATCGAGATTTCCATCACCTACATACTCGGGCAATACGGATACCCCATTGTCATAGCCGCTTCCATGACCCTGTTGTACCGCTTTTTTGAATTCTGGATTCCGTTGGTGGCGGGCATGCTGAGCTTTATATCCAAAAAGGATAACATCGTTTTGCGTTTGTTACCCGGATTCATGGTCTTTGCCCTGGCGTTGGTCAATATCGTATCCTCCCTTACACCTGCCGTGCCCGAACGCTTGCTTTTCCTCGAAAACTGGCTGAATGAAAGCGTATTAATCACCAGTAACGGCTTGGTGATGGTCATCGGCCTAATTCTGCTCATTTTGTTTGTTTTTCTCTTGCAGGGTTCCAAGCGTGCCTGGTATTTCGCTTTTGCCCTTTCCATCCTTTCCGGTGTCGGACATTTGCTCAAAGGTGTCGATTATGAGGAAGCCATACTTGCCTTGGTCGCTGCCATCACCTTGTGGCGAACCCGCGATTTTTACAAACTGAAAGCGCATCCAGAGCTTTTCCGTATCAGTTCTCAAGTCCTTGTTGTAAGTGTTCTAGCCTTGCTTACATTTGGTGTTGCCGGCTTTACCCTCATGGACAAGAAACACTTCGGAATGGATTTTGAATTCTGGGCAGCAGTCAAAACGATGCTTCGGATGTTCTTCCTCTTTGACGATGGTGGACTGGTGCCTCAAACGGCCTTTGCCCGCAATTTCATTTACGCCATTTACACCGCAGGCGGACTGGTCATTTGTTTTGTCTTCTTCAGTATCCTGAAACCCATTTTCTCCAGACCTTACAATACGGTGGAGGAAAAGGATTTGGCTGCACTTATTTTGCAGAAATACGGTGATTCCTCCTTGGATTATTTTAAGATTTATCCAGACAAATTATTTTTTATTGCCGATGATAAGGATGGGTTTATTTCCTTCAAAGTGACCCGTGGCTACGCCGTCGCACTCGGCAACCCCGTTTGTAAGGATGATGATGCCGCTAAAACCTTGATTCAGGCTTTTGACAAATACTGTATGGAAAATGGTTTCACCAGCGTCTTCTACAGGGTTCCCAAGGAATCTCTACCTTTATATGAAGAGCTTGGCAAAAAGAATATTCCTGTCGGGGACGAAGGCTTTGTCGATCTGGATACCTTCAGCCTGAACAGCATCAAAATGGAGTCCACACGCAAAACCATCAGCCATCTTCAGTCTAAAGGTTTCATTTCAAAGGTTTATACTCCACCGGTACCCGAAAATATCCTCAAAAAGCTAGAGCCCGTTTCCGAAAGCTGGTTGCACGAATTGCATGAAAATGAAATGGCTTTCACCGAAGGCGTGTTCGATCGATCCATGTTTGAACATCAAGTTTTAATCACCGTTGAAGATTCGGACGAACGCATCTATGCTTTCCTGAACATCATCCCCGACGATGCATCCGGTGAAGCAGCCTATGACCTGATTCGAAAGACGGGGGATGCGCCTGCTGGCGTCATGGACATGCTTTTGGTGCGCACCATGCTTTACTTCAAGGAAAAAGGGTTCAAATCCGTCAATCTCGGTATGGCACCGCTTTCTGGTATAGATGGCACCTCTTTCACCGAACGGACTGTTCGTTTTGCTTACGAAAATCTGAAATCACTGGGCCACTTCAAAGGCCTCCGTAAATACAAGGAAAAATTTTCTTCCCGCTGGGAGCAGAAATTCCTCATCTACAACAACAATTACCACCTTCCGCAGATACCAAAAGTTCTGAAACGCGTGTCCAAAGGCAAGTGACAGGACCGCCACAACGTTATTTTATGACAAAAAGGCAGTAATCTCTGTCAAATTTCCAACCGTTTTCGATAATTCTTCTGCCAAAAGAAACCTCGGTTCCCACCGAAATATTGTGGCATAACTTTTGCTTGTTTTGACATGTCAGCAACCTACAAACCGACACTAAAAACAACTCAATATTTAAAAGAACTATGGGAAAAATTATTGGAATTGACTTGGGAACCACGAACTCGTGTGTTTCTGTAATGGAAGGGAACGATCCTATCGTCATTGCTAACAGCGAAGGCAAACGCACCACTCCTTCCGTGGTAGCCTTCATTGAAGGTGGTGAACGCAAAGTCGGTGATCCTGCCAAACGTCAGGCCATCACCAACCCCACCAAAACCATCTCCTCCATCAAGCGCTTCATGGGTGAATCCTTTGACGAAGTGGCTGTAGACATCAAACGCGCCGCTTATAAAGTGATTCGTGGTGAAAACAACACACCGCGTATCGACATCGACGGTCGCATGTACACCCCGCAGGAAATCTCCGCCATGATTCTTCAGAAAATGAAGAAAACAGCCGAAGATTATCTCGGAACCGAAGTAACAGAAGCCGTCATCACTGTTCCCGCTTACTTCAACGACTCACAACGCCAAGCCACCAAAGAAGCCGGTGAAATTGCCGGTCTGAAAGTTCGCCGCATCGTGAACGAACCGACTGCAGCTGCTTTGGCTTACGGTTTGGACAAAACCCACAAGGATATGAAAATCGCCGTATTCGACCTTGGTGGCGGTACATTCGATATTTCCATCCTCGAACTGGGCGAAGGCGTCTTCGAAGTGAAATCCACCAACGGCGACACCCACCTCGGCGGCGATGACTTTGACCAAACCATCATCGACTGGTTGGCCGACGAATTCAACAAGGACGAAGGCATTGACCTTCGCAAAGACCCGATGGCATTGCAACGTTTGAAAGAAGCTGCCGAAAAAGCCAAAATCGAACTTTCCAGCTCCACTTCGACCGAAATAAACCTGCCGTACATCATGCCGGTGAACGGAATACCCAAGCACTTGGTTAAAACCCTGAGCCGTGCCCAGTTCGAAAAACTGGCCGACAAATACATTCAGGCTTGTGTTGAACCTTGCCGCAAAGCATTGTCCGACGCCAATTTGACTGCAGCCGACATCGACGAAGTCATCTTGGTAGGTGGTTCCACCCGTATTCCGGTCATTCAGAACTTAGTTGAAAAATTCTTCGGCAAAGTTCCTTCCAAAGGTGTGAATCCCGATGAAGTTGTTGCCGTAGGTGCTGCCATCCAAGGCGCTGTCCTTTCCGGTGATGTGACCGACATTCTGTTGCTCGACGTAACCCCGCTTTCCTTAGGTATCGAAACCATGGGTAGCGTGATGACCAAACTCATCGAATCCAACACTACCATCCCGACCAAGAAATCGGAAGTGTTCACCACCGCCGCCGATAACCAGCCTTCAGTCGAAATCCATATCCTTCAGGGCGAACGCTCCATGGCCAAAGACAACAAAACAATCGGCCGTTTCCACCTGGACGGTTTACCCTCCGCTCGTCGTGGTACGCCACAAATCGAAGTAACCTTCGATATCGACGCCAACGGTATTCTGAACGTTTCAGCCAAGGATAAAGCAACTGGTAAAGTACAGAGCATCCGCATCGAAGCCTCCAGCGGTCTGACTGACGCTGAAATCAAGCGCATGAAGGACGAAGCCACCGCCAATGCCGAATCCGATTTGAAAGAAAAGGAACGCATCGACAAGCTGAACCACGCCGACAGCTTGATTTTCCAAACGGAAAAACAATTGGAAGAACTGGGCGACAAACTTCCCGCCGATAAAAAGCCTCCGATTGAAGCCGCTTTGGCCAAACTGAAAGAAGCCCACAAGTCTCAGGACATCGCCGGTATCGATGCTGCCACCGAAGAACTGAACAAAGTCTTCCAAGCCGCTTCCGAAGAAATGTACAACCAGAGCAACAATGCCGGTGGTGCACAAGCCGGCCCGCAAGATCAACAACAGGAACAAGCCAATCCCAACCAGGGCAAGGCCGATGACAATGTAACGGACGTGGATTTTGAAGAAGTGAAGTAACAATCATCAACACTATATACACAAAGGGCGGTTTCAGTTTTGACTGAAGCCGCCCTTTGTGCATTTATGCTAGAATTTTATTTGTAAAAACTTTTGCAAAGCGGTTTATTTATTGCACAAATATTTATATGTTTGTTGTGAATAAATATAGCATTTACCATTAAATAAAAAGTATGTTTTTCAATGATTATTAATGTTAGTATACGAAACAAAAAAGTTGTAAAGAATTATTAGTAAGAAATATATGGCAAAGATCAACGTGCAACAAACAGACGTAACTGTATTGAAAATAAATGAAATTGATTTCATTTCACTGACCGATATTGCAAAATTCAAAAGTAATGAACCAACTGATGTTATAGCAAATTGGATGCGAAACCGAAACCTTATACAATCCCAACTTTAAACCCCTCGAATTCGAGGGGTTTAGAAAGGAAGCCGGTCTATATGCTTTTACTTTGTCACCTCAAAAATGGATTGAAGCAACCAATGCCAAAGGAATGATCTCTAAATCCGGTCGATATGGAGGAACTTTTGCACATAAGGACATAGCCTTTAAGTTTGCTGCATGGATTTCAATAGAATTTGAATTGTACTTTATCAAAGAATTCCAACGCCTCAAGGAAGAGGAGCAAAAACAACTCGGATGGTCAGCTAAACGTGAACTCTCAAAAATCAATTACCACATACACACTGATGCCATAAAGCAAAACCTCATGCCGACAGAACTTACACTCCAACAAATATCGTATGAGTATGCCAAAGCGAAAGATTGGTCAAACTCAATCAAATTGCCATTCAGCAAATGAGCATTTTGTATGAGGTTGAAAATAGAAAACTTCTAAAATAAAATTGAAAAATACTCAACATTTTTTGTGATCTTTACCAAATCATAACCCCATTTAATGTTGGAAACAAAGAAGGAAATCTCTCCCGAACAGCGGGAACAATTGATCATAACCCTGAAGACCAGATTTGAAAAATATTCGAATCGTCATAAGGATTTGGTATGGGTCAATGTGATGGCAAAATTGGAAGCACAACCCGAAAAACTCTGGTCACTACATGAGATGGAGTTAACCGGCGGTGAACCCGATGTTGTTGGTTTCGATGCTAATTCAAACCAATATACATTCTTCGATTGTGCCCCGGAAAGCCCCAAAGGTCGCAGAAGTCTATGCTACGACCGTGAGGCACTAGATTCCAGAAAAGAATTCAAGCCCGAAAATACCGCCGTGGATTTGGCCACTACTATGAGCATTGAACTCTTGACAGAAGAAAACTATCGTATATTACAGAAACTCGGCAATTTCGACACGAAAACATCCAGCTGGTTGAAAACTCCTTCACCGATCAGAAAACTCGGCGGGGCCATTTTTGCAGAATACCGTTACGACAATGTATTTGTATTTCACAACGGTGCCTCTTCTTATTATGCAGTCAGGGGGTTCCGTGGGATGTTAAGTGTGTAATATAGGTAAAAACCGTTTATTTTTGTTCATAAACAGGAAAATGGAATTGAGCTAAGAATGAGCAATAACACAAAAATATCAATCCGTTTTTTTGACGACCGTGAAGTTCGTGCAGTTTGGGATGAAGAGAACAATAAATGGTGGTTTTCCGTTTTGGATATTGTCGCAGTTCTTACCGACCAAGACGATTACAACAAAGCACGAAACTATTGGAAATATCTAAAAGCCAAACTGAAAAAAGAAAAAAGTGAGTTGGTTAGTTCCACTACCCAACTGAGACTTCTCGCGAGCGATGGTAAGCGCTATTTAACAGATATGCTTGATAATAACGGAATTATTGCACTTGGCAAACAATTCCCAGGCATAAAAGCAAACCGGTTTATAGAATGGTTTACTTTAAGCGACGAAAGTATTGACGGAAAAAGCAAAACAAAAGCATACGCCTTGTTTGAAAGTACTTTTATCGATAGCATAGAAGTGGGTACTGCAAAAGGTTTACAACAAGTTCACGCCTATCTGTTTGGTGGACTTTACGATTTTGCTGGTCAAATAAGGCAAAGGAACATTTCAAAAGGTGGCTTTCAATTTGCTGTATCACATTTTTTAGGCAACACGTTAAAACAAGTTGAACGAATGCCTGAAAACACGTTCGACAAAATAGCCGATAAATATGTGGAAATGAACATTGCTCACCCATTCATGGAAGGCAATGGGCGAAGCACACGCATTTGGTTGGATTTAATTTTCAAGAAACGATTAAAACGTTGTGTTGATTGGAGCAAGATTAGTAAAAGCGACTATATGAACGCAATGGTGAAAAGTTCTACAAACAGCACGGAGCTGAAGATCTTGCTCAAAAAAGCCCTTACAGATGAAATCAGCAGCCGTGAACTATTTATGAAGGGGATTGATTATTCGTATTATTATGAAGAAAATGAATAACCAATCATCCGTATCGCATTTGTCCCATAAACTTGTAACTCACTAAAATTCAGCACTTGTTTGTTTTGAAGAAGTGAAGTAATATCAAAATAAATTTATATAGGAGGCCGGCTTTGGGATAATACCCCAAAGCTGGCCTCTGTTTTTAATCATTATCCTATTTCTGGAATTACCAAAACGGTGATGTGATTGGTTGAGAAAAGAATGTCCTGTTTTTCTAACACTTATTGTTCTTGTGAATTTTGCAATATTTAAAAAAAAATGTATAACTATTTTTGTCAATATATACCAACCTTTGAAGTATTAAAGTGCATTAAGTTATCATTTATCTACATTTAAAAACTAATAGTATGTATAACGGGAATTATTTCTGGGGAATGGATGTCATTTGGTGGGTTGTTTGGTTTTTTCTACTTTTCTGGATATTTGCAGTACCTTATGACATCCCAGGTCAGAGAAGAAGGAAGGCTTCACCGCTCGATATTTTGAAAGCGAGATTTGCAGCAGGGCAAATCACAAAAGATGAATACCTAGAAAGCAAAAAAATACTTGAAAACGATTGATTGAACCCCTGTCCATTCATTACTCATTATGGAAAAACTAAGCAAAAAAAAATACCCGATTGAAAGACAGGAGGGAAATGGTGGAAAAGAATTTCTACCAGGGTATCCTACTTATTCTTCTAGCGAAGATATATACAATCAGGATAAGGAAGAAATAGAACTAAATCCAGAAAACATTTCAACAATTAAAAAATCGGAAGAACTGGGAGTGAACAACGAGAAAAATCCTATGGATGATTTTTCGGGAAGCGATATCGATGTTCCAGGTTCGGAACTGGACGATGCTCAGGAAGAAATTGGTAGTGAAGATGAGGAAAACAACTTGTATAGCCTGGGAGGTGATAACCACGATGATTAATAAGGTGAAGTTGCCATTCCTTCTAAGAAAATCCTACCAGAATGAGCATCTGTTGAGTTTTTACTTCCGAAATGTTATAATGCTCCCTATCTGTCAGACCACTGATGTTCGTTTTTTAGTTTAGTTCGTAGCCATTGTAAACCACTCTTTCACACTCCCCATACGGATGTGAAGAACATGCCCATACAGCCCATTGCTGCAGAATAAGATTACGTCTTATGAACTCCAGGTCGTTCCCTTCATGGATACCGAAAAGCGAGGCCTCTTTTCCTGTAAAGCACCAAAACGCCCCAATGCAATCGGACTATCTACGGTCCGATTGCTTGGCATTGAAGGCAATATCGTTCACATTGAACAGATGGATATGCTGGATGGAACACCGCTTATCGACATCAAGCCCTTTTATCCGAGGTACGATAACCGAGAAAATGCGACACTGGGCTGGTTGGAAAAAAACAAAGACCTTCCCCTCGACGTAACCCACTTTTTTTAAATTGGGGTTAACTTTTATTTGCCCACGCATGATGTGAAACATGTAACTAATTGGCAGAATTCTGTAACCAGTCATGGATTAATAATGCCTACTTTACAGGATGTCAACGATATATGTTTTCATACAAAAAGCTAAATAAAAGTCTAACACTATGAAAAAAGAAAAACTAGAAAAACTTGCTACGGAGAAAAACGATCCTTGTGTCACCATTTCGATGAATACAAACAGAACTTTCCCTGACAATCAGAATGATATTATTGTGCTTAAAAACCTATTGGAGGAAGCCAATGAACGCGTCATCAAAGAATTTGGCAAGCGTCCGGTTCGTGATTTACTTGAAAAGATAGCACACATTGAATCCGAAGTGGATGTCAACTACAATTTAGACAGTTTGCATATTTTCCTTTCAAATTTAACTCAAGAAATCATTCGATCCGCATGGCCAACAGCGAACAACATGGTGCATGTATCGGAAAGTTTTGCCGTGAAACCTTTGATCAAGCAGTTCAATCGAACGGTAGAATACCTCATCCTGATGCTGAATCAGTCTGATGTACGCTTGCTTATGGCTGTGAATGATGAAATAGTAGGTGAAATAAACAATGATGATTTTCCATTCGTCAATGATGCCGATGAACAAACCGATACCGAAGACATCAGCGATGCAAAGCAAACCAAAAGTAAGACACTTGAGTTTTTCAATAAGGTTGATAAGGCAGTAGTGAGTGTGTATAATAAAACCGGCATGAAATGTGTGGTGATTTCCACCAGCGACAATTACAATCGTTTTTTTAAAATGGCCGATAAACCTTTGGTGTACATTGGTTGGACAAATCACTCACAGGATAATGAAGGCAATACATCGGTAGCAAAAGATGCCTGGCAAATGGTACGTGTGCTGCAAGAAAAAGCAAAGGCCGAAAACATACGTGAAATGCTGGAAGCTGTAGGAAATGGTATGGTGATAACGGAACTTTCCGAAATTTATCGAGCAGCTAAAGAAGGCAGAGGAGATTTGCTCATTGTAAACGACGATTTTCATCAAGCCGTCAGGGTTACCGATGAATTCGCTTTGGACTTAGTGACGGATGTCACTTTACCAGATGTTATTGACGATATCTCCAGTGAGATTGCATGGGAAGTGATTTCCAAAAAAGGTCGTGCCATTTTCACTACACTGGATGAACTAAAGGTTTTGGGTGATATTGCATTGAAGGTTCGATATTAAAAAGGAGCAACAACATTCCCGATCAACATTAATAAGTAGGCCGGCACAGGAATTGAACCTGATGCCGGCCATTATTTTTTGAGAGAATCTCTTTGATGTTTAACGGAACTAAAAATGAAGAAGTCAAAATGCCTTTTCCAGAATCTTGCGACTTATTTCCAACGTAATTTCCTGCTTTTCTCCCAGCTTAGTCATACCGTGTGCCTTCAGCTGCTCAACAATATCACCGATTTGATCGAAAGTTACACCATATTGCGAAAGCTTTGTCTTGATACCCAGACTCTCGAAAAAACTGACCGTCCTCTCAATCGCCAAATCAATCTTTTCATCGACTGAACCCGTGGTAATGTTCCACACCCGCTCCGCATACTGCAGCAGTTTAGCCTGTTTCTGAACCCGTATCACATCCATTATGGCCGGATAAACGATGGCAAGCGTTTGACCGTGATCGATTCCAAATTTCGCGGTAAGTTCATGCCCGATCATATGCGTGGCCCAGTCCTGCGGTATTCCCACACCGATGATGCCGTTCAAGGCCATTGTAGCGCTCCAGACCAGATTGGCCCGAGCATCGTAGTTCTCGGGTTCAGCTAAGGTCGTCGCTCCGATTTCAATAAGTGTCAGAAGAATACCTTCTGCCCAACGGTCCTGAATTCTGGCATCCACCGGGAACGTCATGTATTGTTCAGCAGTATGGATAAACGTGTCCACGATTCCGTTTGCCACCTGAATCTGAGGCAAAGTAAAAGTTAAAACAGGGTCGAGTATGGAAAATTTTGGATAGGACAATTCGCACATCACGGCGAACTTTCCATGTTCAAAACTGATCACTGCTCCGTCGTTCATTTCAGAACCTGTGGCCGGCAAGGTCAAAACTGCTCCGAAAGGCGTGGTCTTACTTACTACTTCGCGAGGCACCCCCCCGAAACCGTATTTAAACAAATCACTGCCAGCACCATCGTAATTGGCAGCCAAGGTAATGAACTTGGTACCGTCGATTACGGAACCGCCACCAACGGCCAGCACATAGTCAATATTTTCATTACGAACCACTTCCACTGCTTTCATCAGCGTAACATACTGTGGATTCGGTTCAATGCCGCCGAATTCCAACACCTTTCTGCTGCCCAGACTGTCTTTCACTTTACCGATGAGGCCGCTCCTGACAGCACTTCCGCCACCGTAGGTAATCAACACTTTTGCATCTGCAGGCACCTGACTGTCAATGACATCCAGCCTGTCTTTTCCAAAAAATATCCGTGTCGGATTGTAAAAATCAAAATTGTACATAGCGTTTTATCTTTGACATTAAAGGTACTCAAGAATTGTTTAGTTCTGGTTCAACTAGTTGGTAATTACAGCACCGCCTTCAACAAATAATGATTCTTTCCCGACCGCACCTCAATCAACGTGATGCCTGAATGATTGAGTTCGACCAAATCCGAAGGTGCGATGAACGAGTCGATGAGCTGTCCCAGGGAATTGTACAAAAAAACCTTGTCCCCCGTTTTTGTCCCACTCAAATAGTTTCGACGATCCTGAGTGATTACCGCTATTTCGGATTTACCCCTAAAAACCCTCGATGTTGATGCAGGTGCCAGTTCAACCGTCACTGTGTTGGAACCTTTAGCTGCATACGTCGCATTCCCACTGTATTTAGCCTTGAATACATGAGCACCGTAAGTCAATCCGATCACGCGGAAAGCCGCCTTGCCTTGTTCGTCCACCGGAACAATGCCCACCAGCGTATCGTTGTTTGTTATGACGACTGAACCCGTCGGTTGCGCCACGGCTGAACCCGTCTTCGACACCATGATGTCCAGCAACACCGTATCGGTGGCAGAAACCTGTGAGGCAGAGGCCGAAAGGTCCACCGTAGTTTCTGCCGAACGGTTCAGCGCTGAAATCCGATACAGACCAGCTCCATGTGTTTTGATGGAAGGAACGAATTGGCTGCCCGAAAACGTTCCCGTATCCTTTTTCGCCCATAAGTTGCGAATCAAACAATCACCGTTGAAACCCAAAGAAGGCAAGTCCACAATCATCGGCGCCGCTTGGAAGATGGACGGATCCTGTGTATAAACCAGGAATTCCACCGTCACACCGTTGGCTGCACTCAATACTTCATCGTCAAACCCACAGAACGACTTGAATGTCGTGTAACCTGCAGGCAAATTGTATAGAATAATGGAATTGGCATTCAAACCGAGCCCGTTGGCATAGCTCACACCATTCACTTTTAGTGTATTCCCGTCCACGCTTTTGTTTTTGACTACGCTGTTCCATCCGCTGGTGGCACTGACCCAAGTTTGCGATGTCAGTAACAATGAATCACCGTTCGGTTTGTAAATGGCAGGGGCAATCCAGTCTGCATGGTCGTAGTTGATATTATCACCAGCATCGGCTACCACCAGATACAGCTTGGTGGCACCTGTGATATCGGCCACGATTTTCTTGCCAGTCCGCTGGAATGTCCGGCTGATACGGCCTGTATTGGCAATAGCTTTTGTCACGTCAAACGTTCTGACGGTTGGATCCTGCGTGGCAACCAAGAATTCCACCGTCGCCCCACCCGTCTGGTTTGTTCCACCGGCATCCAGTCCAGCAATCGCTTTAAATCGAACATACCCATCAGGTAGTTCGAACAAAATAATCGATTTGGCATGGGTGCCGATGCCGTTGGCATACGTCTTACCCTTGATGTTCAACGTTCCACCACTGACACTCTTATTTTTAACCACCGAATTCCAACCTGCCGTCGCTATTTCCCAAGTCAGCGAAGTCAACAACAAGGAATCCCCGTTTGCTTTGTACACCACCGGATTGATCCAATCGGCATGGTCATTGGCATAACCGTCGCCATTGTCGTTCACCACCAGATAAAGGGAATTGCTGCCGGCAGGAAGCGTCACATCCACCTTTACACTGTAATTGTCCGTCAGTCTGGAAACCGTTCCGCTCCGATACAGCACATTTTTGGTATTGACGAATCCGTCATCGCCGTTGTTGAACAAGGCAAGGTATTTATCACCCGTTTTGGGATCGTCAGCTGTCCAGGAAATCTGGTTGTCCGCATTCGACCACTGCCGATTATTGACAGCATAATGATGCATGTCCAGCACTTCCTCATTGGTTAGTAGGCCTTTGGTAAAGGCCGTATTGTCAGGCAGATTTCCTCCGAACATAAGCGGAGATTTAAAAATGGACCACAAGGTCATCAGTGTATATTGTTCATCCTGCGTGAAATTGGTTTGACGGTTTACCCCGCGTTCACCTCGGATGGAAATGTGACCAAGCGGCAACATGTCCGCATCCGGCCAGGTTCCTGGTCCAATGTAAGGTGCCCACTTGCTGCAAACGTGGAATTGGTAGCTCAACTGACTCCAATTGTCCCAGAAATCATCCACCGTACGCCACATATTGGCATGCGTTTTTACATGGCTGAACTTTTCGACGGGTGTTTCTCCGGGTGACATGCTTAATACGATGGGCCGACCACAAGTATCAATGGCCTTGCGGATCATGTCGATTTCGTCCTGATGATAGGGCCGTGACAAATCGTCAATCTTAACAAAATCCACACCCCAAGAAGCATAAAGTTCAAAAATGGAATTGTAATATTCCTGAGCACCCACCTTCGTAGACAGAACGGTATAGTTATCCTGCAGCCAGGTGCATTGGTCGGCTGTCGTATAAATGTTGGCGGCTGTTTTGGCCGTTCCCTTAATGGGTAAATTGTTGGTGACAGCCACTTTGGGCACGCCACGCATAATATGAATTCCAAATTTCAAGCCTTTGCCATGTACATAGTCGGCCAAAGGTTTAAAACCGGCACCGTTTGCCGCAGAGGGGAAGCGGGTAGGTGACGGCATGTATCGGCCAAAAGCGTCGTAGATGAATGTTGAACTAGCATATGCATTGTAGCTGCCTGTTGTCTGGTTGTCCACATACCATCGTATGTCCACCACTATGTATTCCCAGCCGTATTGTTTCAAGTTAGCAGCCATATAATCGGCATTGGCTTTCACTTCCGCTTCCTTGACGGACGGTCCGAAGCAGTCCCAACTGTTCCAACCCATGGGTGGAGTCAACGCCCATTTCTGGAAGGTCAACTCTCTGCCGGTCTGGGCATTAATACAAATTGCAAAAATAATGAAATGGAAAAAGGCAATCGTTTTCTTCATGATTCTTAAGTTCGATTTGAGCTTGCAAATGTCGCATTTTCTGAAGAAGTGTACAAGTTTATCTTCTCAGTTCCTCAATATCCACCAGTTTGTTAAGTATGGCATAAACCGTCAGCCCAGCAGAACTGTGTATGGCCAATTTTCGGCTGATGTTGCGTCGATGAGTAATCACTGTATGGATGGATATAAAATGCTCGTCAGCAATCTCCTTGTTACTGAGTCCTTTGGCTACACTTCGAACAATATCCTTTTCCCGTTCGCTCAGAAACTCTTGCTCTTTCGAAGACTTAACGAATTCCGAATCCGGCTTTTTCTCCATTTTACGGATTTTGGGTACCAGAACATCATCTTCCAGGAATGTATGCAAATTCAGGTCGCGATTACATTGACGCAGATCTTCCAGCACATCGGTCAACATCAAGGCATTTCCTTCGGTGGGCAAATACTTGATGATGAGGTTGATAAGGTCGTCCAATTTTTCCTCGATGTTGTTGTGCCTGGCTTCGTATTCCCTCACGGAATAGGGAAGTTTGTCCGCATGGTCGATTAGTTTCTGCACGTATGGATAGAATACCGTGTTTTCGTAGCCCATGTGATCCCGGACCTCGCTTTCATATTCCTCAAAATAGGACAGGATGGTTTCACGCGTTCCGCCGTCAGGCAAAGCGGTAGCAAACTGTTCCCGAATGGCCGGCAACCGATAACCTACAAAATAATTGTGCGACTTGCGTAGATAACCCAGAATGATTTCCGGCTTTAGGTTTCCAAGCCGTTGCATATCCGGATTGTCAGGATTCCCGTGCAATTGCAGCAAGGTGAGGAAACTCTGACTGTCCACCTGGTGTTTCATACAAACTTCACGAATGGTCTTTTCTCCAAAGCCGAGGGGTATGGAAAACTGGTTCAGCACGAACAGCAGGTTGAGGTTGCTTCGCAGCAAATCCACCATTTTGGTGTCCACGGTGATGGATTTTATATCGATCGTAGCTGCCATGTTTCAGGAATTTAGATGGATTGTTTCATCAAAGATAACTTAAACTCCGTCAGGGTCGCGCTTTTCTTCCAATTTTGGATAGATGAGCTTGACCAACAGGATAGGAACCAACGCGCAAAGCATCACATAAATGAAGAAGTGTTGATAACCCAATGCTTCCTGAATTTTTCCGGCCACCATGCCCGGTAACATCATGCCAAAGGCCATGAAACCAGTACAGATGGCATAATGGGCTGTCTGATGCAAGCCTTTGGCAAACTGCAACATGAAGACGGTGTACGCTGTAAATCCAAAGCCATAGCCGAACTGTTCAAAGGCAATCCCTGCGTTAATCAGCCAGAGGCTTTCAGGCTGAACGTAAGCAAAATAAATCGATGTCAGGTTGGGCATGGTCAGGCACAAAACCATCGGCCAAATCCATTTTTTCAAACCGTCTTTCGAAATGAGTATGCCCCCTAAAATGCCCCCGGCTATCAGCGCAATCACCCCGACAATTCCGTAAATGGTGCCAACTGCCACTGTGCTCAGACCAAGGCCTCCGACTTCGCGGCCGTCCAACAGAAAAGGTGAGGACAATTTCAGCAATTGAGCCTCCGAAAACCGGTAAAAAAGCATGAATGTGACGGCCATCAGGCTATTTTTCTTCTGAAAGAAAGTGGCAAAAGTCAATCCGAATTCTCTGAGAATGTCTTTTGGTTGTCTTGGAGCACTAATTGCATCTTTTTGTGGTTTGGGCAATATGAACCGATGGTAGAAGCCGAAACCGATGAACATGACTGCCATCAACCCAAAGGTCACCGCCCAGGCAAAGGGTATGTTACCAATGCCGTGTGCCCAGGATGGCAGAACCGATTCCTCCAGTTCCCCTGCCAGCACCACCAGCAAACCCTGTCCGCTAATCATGGCGATTCGGTAAAACGTATTTCGGATTCCTACGAAAAAAGCCTGATCCTTGTCATTCAGCCCAAACATGTAGAAACCATCCGCCGCAATGTCGTGCGTTGCCGAACTAAAAGCCAGCAACCAAAAAAAGCCCATCGAGTACTGAAACCAATGCGGGCCGGGCAATGACAATGCAATGCCGGCCATGCACGCACCGATGATGAGCTGCATGGTCACTATCCACCAACGCTTCGATTTGAACAGGTCCACGAACGGACTCCACAGGAACTTCACCGTCCATGGTAAATACAACCAACTGCTGTACAGTGCAATATCACCATTCGACATGCCGAAACGCTTGAACATGATCACGGCTATCGTCATTACCGAAACATACGGAATGCCTTCGGCAAAATACAGGGTAGGAACCCAGGCCCAGGGAGAACGTGTCTTCATAAATACTGATTTACTAGCTCCGTATTCGGATAATAATGACTTAAAATGGTCTGATAATCATAGCCTTGTTCACCCATGACGGCTGCTCCGATCTGACAAAGACCGACCCCGTGGCCCCATCCGGCACCAATCAACTCAAAGCCGTCGGCTGTTTTTTCAATGATGAAAGCGGAACTATACAGGTGTGAATTTGAAAATGTACGACGAATTTCCAGTTCCTTGCCCAAAATCATCGAACGCTTACTACCTACGACTCGCAGCTTCACCAACCGTCCGGAAACACCGCGTTCAACCGGAATCAAATCCAATATTTCTCCGAAGTCAATGCCCGAACGTTCGCGCGCCAACCGACTGATTTCCTCCGTGGTATACCGAACCTTCCAACGAAAGAAATCGGTAGTTTCCTGGTCGTAATTATTGAGAACTTGCTCCAAAATCCGCTTGTCTGTGGTGTTGCAAAAAGCGGGTGGTGTGCCCAAAATCCATTCTCTGGCATTGGCTTCGTCGCATAAATCCGGAAATGAAATATCCTGGTTCCCACTAACTAGTCTAGCCGAAGGAGCATCAAATCCTGAGATTTTCCTGACTTTCAGAACGTTATATTGTGCTTTCAATGCCATTTGCAGGTCGCAATCCGCCAATCCCTGCAAATAATTTTTCGGTTTATTCTCCCAGCAGTTCTCAAAAGTCTCCATCACGCCACCGCAACATTTTGAAAAGCGAGCGTCGCAAATCTCCCCGTCCGAAACCAACGTCTGCCCCCTTGTGGCCCGAATAGCATCCCGAACCTGTTCCGTACTGGCTTTGGTAATACCCTGATACCGTTGGCAATGGTCATCCGCGCAAACATCGTACAAGGTATGGTCCTCCCGGTCGTACCATTTGATGCGTTCCGTTTCCGTTTCCACCATGTCCGAAATCTTTCCGGAATTTTTCCCTTTCTGTCGGATCTGAGCCATTAGCCAGCTCCGTGAAATCACAGCATGTGCCTTCAATAATTCACCCGATGCCTTGGCACTCATTTCCGATGAAATAACGCTGGCTAGGTACGATTCGAGCGGAACCCGATTCACCGCCGTCAGTTTTTTGCCTTCCACCAGGAATTTCAAATGTCCTTCAAACGCTTGTTTCTCCGTTCTTTCCCAATGGAAACCAATGCCAATCTTTACTTCAGGCAATTCAAAACGAGCGCCATTGGACTGAACCGATACAAATTCAAGGTTGTCGAAAAAGTCACCCTCAAATTCCATCCGACCGTTTTTCAGACAAACCTTATAATATCCTTGAACGATTTTTCCTGTCTGTACCAATCGAAAGGGTTCGGGAAACGTAAACGGTATTTCTGTAGCAGGAACGATGCCCACTTCAAGCAACGGTTCCTGTCCGTTTTCCAAAAAACGCTGGCTAATCTGAGACACCTCCGCTTCCGGCATCGTAACCTCTGCGAAAATTATTCTCAAATCCTCTTCCGTCATCCGCTCAAAATCCTCCAGCCGTGCCGCAACGACAAGCCCGCCCATTTCCACAGAAGCAGGACTGATCAGCATCTTGTCCGAATCCTCTCTAAAATAGCAAGATGGACGGTGCGCCTTACGCGGAAAAACGATGCAGTGCCAAACCTCTTTAGCATACCATCCCAGAATGTTCATCATCGGTTCATCAAAGGATGGATCATTCTTCATCGAACGAACCAATTGGTCAAAAAACACTGTCAATGATTTTTCAATGATACCTTCAAGCAACCAACCACCACGCAAAAGCCCCTTCAATTCAAACAAATCCACTCCATCACCCGATAAAACAGAAGAGACACGACTGGTTCGCCAACTGTCAAAATCGGCCTCAATGGGCATCGATCCCTTGTTCCCTGCCTGAAAATGCAAATGATCCGGTGCCGAAGCCCCGCATTTAGGCCCGTTATAAAATACCACACAATCGTCCATTTCGCGCGCCAGACGAAGGAAAGTACCGAAATGACCCCGAATGGTTTGTGGCTGATGCCCGTTAGCTATCGTAAAATGCCTGGGAAAAACCGGAAACGGATTGACCAGAATAGTAAAATCCTCGAACGCCACTCCCTTTTGTTCCGCCGGTCTGTTCTTCTCGCACAGGAAGCAAGGCCGTTCCTGAATAGCCGCCGCCGAAATATTGGCCGCCGCCGAAACCAACCGCTTCGGATTGCATTGCAACCGAATCAACTGTCCGTCCAGCTTAAAGTCTTTGGTAAGTACTTGGTCCAAGGCCCGGTAGTTTTCAGCCGCCATCGCCCAGTCCCTCATCTGTTCGTCAAATAGTTGTTGGTGCGCGCTCACAGTCTTCTCATCAGAATTCGTTCCACCACTTCAGCCGTGATGTTTTGGCGTTCTCCCAAAATCCAACCCCGTTCACGATACCGCTCTACAACCTTATTTACAGCATCCTCGCCCAATCCGTAATCACTCAAATGCGTACCAACACCCATGCTTCTGAAGAATTCATCGATGGCGTCAATGCATGCCTGAATGCGATATTCACGACTTCCGCTCGAAATCTCGAACACCCGTTCACCCATCTGAATGAGCTTTTCCGCCTTGTCCTGTCTCAATACATCCAACAATCCAGGTAAAATAATGGCTAGTGTTTGCGCGTGATCCAG
>Ga0209429_10000781_pt1 | contig 20788 bp, 15 predicted proteins | sample BarGraNGADG00212_3_FD_184493 | JGI IMG/M metagenome (GOLD analysis project Ga0209429, IMG submission 184493) | Arctic peat soil microbial communities from Barrow, Alaska - Barrow Graham LP Ref core NGADG0004-212 (SPAdes) (version 2) | ecosystem: Environmental > Terrestrial > Soil > Wetlands >...
GGTAGCCGTAGACCTCCTGGCGGACGCCGTCGGGCAGCTTGGAGCGCAGCACGATTCGCGGGCTGCGTTGATGGGTCTTGAGCTCGTCGAACGCGGACTCGATCTCCCACCGCTGGGAGTACAGCTCGGCCAGCTCGGCGGCAGGTGCCTGGGCCGGGTCGGTCAGGGTCGTGGCCAGCCGGTATGTCAGCGGCTCGGTGTCGGGATCGTCGCCGTCGCGGGGCGCCACCGCGTACTCGATCACGCGCACCGCGAGGGCGTCGGTGCCGTGGCGCCGGTCCTTGGTGGAAGGGTAGATGTGTGAGGCGAACGAACCGTCGGCGTGGCGGTGCTCGACCGGCAGGACCGCGTTGGACTTCATCCGCCACAACAGGTCCGACCCGGTGGCGGCGGCAGCGGACCACAACGGGTAGGAGAAGAACCCCCGATCGGCCAACAGCAGCGTCCCAGTGGACAAGGACCCCAGCACCGAGACCGCGAGGGTCTGCTCGCCCTGACGGTAGGCACCCACGGCGGCGTCGATGATCGCGTGGGTCCCGGACTCCGCCAACGCAAGGACCCGCACCTGCGGAAACGCCCCGATCCCCTCGCCACGCCCCGTCGGCGGCCGGCCGAACTCCGCCTCGTTCGCGGGCGTGTCGGCCACGTCCAACGTGGTGCCATCCATGCTCAGCACCCGCCACCGGCGGTAGAACCCAGCGCCTCCCGGTGCAGCCATTGGGACCGCGACCTGCGCGAACAGCTCCCGCACCGGCTCGAACCCGAGCCGCGCCCGGGCCTTGAACAGCGCTGCCTTGCTCGGCACCGTCCACTCCTGCGCCCAGCCCGACGACCACGCATGACCGGTCACCAGCATCCGCATCACCTCCTCATAGGAGGACTGCGAGAACAACGCCAAGCCCATCACGTAGTACACGACCACCCGCGCCGGCAGCAGACGACGACGCTGCTCGACCCGCCCGGACTCGGCCAGCACCCGGTCGACGACCTCAGGCGGGAACACCCGAGTGAGCACACCCAACGAGATGTGGTCAGACAGGCGCTGGTCCGACTCCGGCTTCACCCACCCAGCACGCGGCATACCCCAAACTGTACCAAATAGAACCGCTTAAGTAAACGGTATTGGCGCTAGGCGCAAGCGTCCCGCAATCCGCCGCGGGGTCCGCGACTGACCCAGGTCAGCCAGGACCCGGGCCCGCAACACCTCATCGCCGGCGACCTTGCCCGTCTGCGGACGGCGCCGGCGCCGCTCGGCCGCACAGTCGGCGTTGACCAGCCGGTACCCGCGAGTCTTGATCGAGTTCCGTCGGACCTCCCGCGAGACGACCGACGGGGACCGATCGATGTGCGCCGCGATCGCCCGGATCGACCACCCCGCCTTGAGCCCCGTGGAGATCTCCACCCTGTCCCCGACCGTCAACATCCTGCGCATCCAGCAACCCTTCGCCGCGACCAGCACCGTTGCTACGACTCTAAGACACCGCCCTGGTTCGGGCGCCACGATAGGCGCGAATGAGCTCCAGACAGCCTTGACTCCAACCCATTGAGGTAGTAATACTACCAACACTGCCATGGCTCGATGTCGCGCGGGCAGCTGTGAAGGAGATGGAGATGTACCGGGAACGGCTCGATCTGACCGAACGCATCGCTGTCGTTACCGGCGGGGCACGTGGCATCGGGTATGCCTCCGCCACCGCCCTCGCTGAGATGGGTGCGCGCGTGGTGCTGGCCGATGTGCTTGACGAGGAAGGCGGCCTCTCCGCCGCAGCCCTGGAGGGTGCTGGGCATCTGGCCGAATATGTGCACCTCGACGTAACCGACGCCGACGCCGTCAGCAGGACCCTGTCGGCCGTTGCTGAACGTCACGGTTCGCTCGACGTCCTAGTGACGTCGGCGGGGGTCGCTCTGCACGGGTCTTCCCTCGATGTGACGCCGCAGCAATGGCAGCGCGTCCTAGACGTCAACGTCAACGGCACCTTCTGGGCCGCGCGCGAAGCTGCCCGTCTGATGCGCAGCCGGGGCGGCTCGATCGTCGCGATCGGCTCGATGTCGGGTGAGATCGCCAACGCTCCGCAGGTGCAGACCGCGTACAACGCATCAAAGGGCGCGGTTCATGCGATGGTGCGCTGCCTTGCCATCGAGTTCGCGGAGGCCCGTATCCGCGTCAACGCCGTGGCGCCCGGCTATGTGGCGACCGAGTTGACCAAGGAGGGCGTTCCGAGCGACTGGCTCGCCTCGTGGGAGCGCATGACGCCGCTGGGCCGCCTAGCGCGGCCGGAGGAGATCGCCTCGCTCGTCGCGTTCCTAGCCTCGGACGCTGCGTCCTACATCACCGGTTCGACCGCCGTTGTGGATGGAGGGTACATCGCGTGGTGACCGCGACCGCCGCACTCAGCCTCCGGCGACTCAGCAAGTCGTTCGGTGGGGTCTCCGCGGTGCGCGAGGTGTCGTTCGACGTTGCGCCGGGCGAAGTCGTAGCGCTCGCGGGTGAGAACGGCGCCGGCAAGTCCACCATCAAGAACATGATCGGCGGCTCCCTCAAGCCCGACACCGGCGAATTGCTCGTCGGCGGCGAGGCAGCCGAGCCCGGCGTAGCAGGTCGCATGGGTCAAGGCGTCGTCACAATCCACCAGGAGATCAGCCTCTTCCCCGATCTCACCGTTGGCGAGAACGTCATGATGAACCGGCTCGGCCTCGGTTCGCGCTGGGGTTTCAGCCGGGCCAAGGTCATCGAGGCAGCGCGCCCTTTCCTCGACCGGGTTGGAGCCCAGTTTGCGCCCGACCGACTGGTCGGGGAGCTCGCCACGGGCGAGTCCCAGCTGGTGGAGATCGCCAAGGCGCTCATCTCCGAGCCGCGCGTACTCGTCTTCGACGAGCCCACGACAAGCCTAACGATGGCCGAGCGCGAGCGAGTCTTCGCGGTGGTGCGGTCCCTGCGCGAAGACGGCGTCGCCGTTCTCTATATCAGCCACTTCCTCAATGAGATCTTCGCGCTCAGCGACCGCGTCGTCGTGATGCGTGACGGCGGCTTGGTCGGGTCCTACCCGACCCACGAGCTTGACCGCACAGGGCTCGAGTCACTCATGGTGGGCCGCGAGCTGGCCCGGGGGTTCCCCGCGACCACGCAGCCGCAAGAGAGCGTGGCGCTGTCTCTCAGCAATGTCGCCGACCCCAACAAAGTCCGCGATATTACCTTCGCTGTCCGCCACGGCGAGATCTTCGGGATCGCCGGCCTCATGGGCGCCGGCCGAACGGAGCTGGCCCGCGCGGTGTTCGGCCTGTCTGCCCGCACCGGTGAGGTTGAGGTTGAGGGCGAGCGGCTACGTCCCCACGACCCTCGGAGCGCGATCCGGGCAGGCATCGCCTTCGTCACAGAGGACCGCCGCGAGGAGGGCCTTTTTCTGGACCGACCCATCATCGAGTCCCTTTCAATCGTCCAGATCGACCGGACCACCTGGGGTGGCCCGCTGGCTCTGATCGACCGTAAGGCCGAGCGTGCCGCGGCTGCGATCCAGGCTGAGCAGCTCCACCTTGACGCCCGCGGCGGCCTCTCCGCTCCCGGAAGCTCGCTCAGCGGTGGCAACCAGCAAAAGGTCGCCTTCGGCAAGTGGCTACAGATGGGGCCGCGGGTGCTGATCCTCGACGAGCCGACCCGCGGCATCGACGTAGGCGCGAAGGCCGAGATCTACCGCTTGCTGGTCGCGCTCGCAGCCGACGGCATGGCGATCGTCCTCATCAGCAGTGAGATGGAGGAGCTCATCGGGCTCAGCCACCGCATCGGGGTGATGCACGACGGACGTCTCCAGGGTGTCCTCGGTCGGACTTCCTTCGATCCCACCGTGATTATCCGCTTGGCCACCGGAGGCGCCGCGTGAAAACCCTCGGGAAGGTCCTGGGCCGCCAGCCGCTGATCCTCGCGATCGTCCCGCTCTTCGTCGTCTTCAGCGTTATCCAGCCGAACATGGCGACGGCAGCCAACATGCTCAATATCGGCATACAGTCGAGTGTTCTGGTTATCGCCGCCACCGGGATGACCTTCGTCATCCTCACGGCGGGCATCGATCTTTCGGTCGGCGCGATGCTGTTCCTCGGGGCCGCTGTCATGACCACCGGTCTCGTCAACGGCCCACCGGCCGTGTCGTACTTGCTGGTCGTGCTCCTGTTCGCGCTGGTCGGTGCCTTCAACGGCGTCGTGATCGCGAAGGTCGGCATTCCCGCCTTTATCGTGACGCTCGCGACCTTACAGATCTTCCGCGGCGCCGGCGGCCACATTACTAAGCAGCGGAGCATCTTGATCGCTCCCACTCTTCGTTGGGCCGGCACCGGCGATCTGCTCGGTGTTCCTGTCCCCATCGTCATCGCGCTGCTCGTGATGCTGGCCGGTCACCTTGTCCTCATGCGTACCGTGTTCGGCCGCTACGTCCAGGCCGTGGGATCCAGCGACAGCGCGGCGCAGAACGCTGGCCTCCCGCGCACAGCGATCCTCGTCGGCGTATACGCCTTGGCGGGGCTGCTCGCTGGCGTGGCAGCCATCGTCCAGATCGGACGGCTCGGCGCAACCTCGCCGTCCGTCGGCAACGGCTTCGAGCTGACGGTCATCACGGCCGTCGTGCTCGGGGGCACGAGCCTCTTTGGCGGCACGGGGACCATCATCGGCTCCGCCCTCGGGGCCGTGACCCTCGGTCTGCTCGAGAACGGACTGGTGCTTACAGGCGCCTCGCCATACAGCTTTGACGTCGTGCGGGGCATCGTCCTCCTCGCGGCGCTGCTGCTGTCCAGCGAACAGCCCCAACGAGTGTTCGCACGGTTCCGTACTCATCCTCCCCAGGCCCCGGAAGTCCCGGCGTCACCACACATCAGCAAGGTCGCTTTGCCCCACCCCTAAGGAGAAAGCCCAATGAAGACCACACCCCTCCGCTTCGTCGGCGCAGCGGCTGCGCTCGTCCTGCTCGCCGCCTGCAGCAACAGCCCGGGCACCACGTCGGGCGGCAACAGCCCCTCCGCCAACGACAAGCTCACCATCGGCGTGAGCTTCGACCAGCTCCACGAGACCCGTCAGGCGGAGCTGGACGCCATCAAGGCCGCGGCCAAGGAGAAGGGCGACACCGTCGTCTTCGTCTCGGCTGACAATGACGCCCAGAAGCAGTCGACACAGATCCAGGACCTGATCGCGACCAAAAAAGTCGACGCCGTCATCGTGATCGCCTGGAACAAGGACCAGATCAACTCCTCGATCGCCCTCGCGAAGGCGAAGAAAGTGCCGTTCATCGCGATGGACCGCGCGGTCGCGGACGAGGTGAACATCGCGTACCAGGTCACGGGTGACCCAGTCGCCGACGGCAAGCTCGCCGGCAAGCAGATGCTTGACTCTGGCAAGGACCTCAAGGTCCTGCACCTCCTCGGAGCGCTCACGGACCAGAACGCGGTCGGTCGTCGAGACGGCTTCATCGAAGCGCTCAAGGGCCAGTCGAAGGTCCAGATTGTGGCCGAAGTGGCGACCGAGTGGGACCCGGTCAAGGCGCTCGACGGCGTCTCCAATGCGTTGCAGAAGAACCCCGGCATCAACGCGATCTACGTGCCGTCGGACTACCTGCTGCCATCCGTGGAGTCGGCACTCAAGTCGGCCGGGCGCGCAGCGATTGTCGGCGATGCCGCACACGTCTTCGTCGTCACCAACGACGGCGACCCCAACGGCTGTAAGGCGATGGTGGCCAAGTCGATCGACGCCGACATCACTACCGCTATCGCGACATTCGGCGCAACGTCCGTTAAGGCAGCCCATACGGCGGTAGCCGGCGGCACGGTGGACCCGAAGATCGTCAAGCTGGTGGGATTCCCATTCACGCAGGCGAATTTCGCCGACACCAAAGCCAAGGTCTGGGGCTGCCAGAAGTAGCTAGCTACCGGCGGGGCCAAAGGCCGTCCCATTGGCCCCGCCGGGTCCACCTTTCTTACCTTCTTCGCACGGAGAATCGATGACATCAGCACGTAATGCGTCTGCTGCCGCTCCGGCCGCGCCCGCGCGACCCGAAGGGCAGTCGATGTTCGCCGTTGTCCGCTCCGGCTTCGCCCGACTGGGCGACTTTGCGATGCTGCCGGTGCTCGTGGCGATGGTGTTGATCTTCAGCCTCGTCACCGACGGCACGCTGTCGAGCACGAATCTCATCAACGTGCTTAGCCAGTCGACCATCGTCGCGACCGCCGCGATCGGCGCCACCTTCGTTATCCTCACCGCCGGGATCGACCTCTCGGCCGGCTCCGTGATCAGTGCCTCCGGCGTCGCGGCCGCCTGGGCAATGGTCCACACAGGCAACATCGTCGTCGGAGTCCTGACGGGCGTCACCGCCGGGATGGTCGCGGGCCTCGTGATCGGCCTACTGATCGCGCGGCTGAACCTCGTGCCGTTCGTCGTCACCCTGGCAGGCCTGTTCGTCATCGGCGGGACCGCGCTGCTGTTAAGCAAGGGCACCACAATCGCGCCGACACCCACGGGCCTCACTACTTGGAACTTCTCGGTAGTCGCCGGGATACCCGAACCGGTCCTGGCGGTCGCGGTTCTGTTGGTCTTGGCTCAACTGTCGCTCACTAAGACGACCTGGGGTCGTAAGGTCATCCTCATCGGCGCAAACCCCCGCACCGCCGAGGTCAGCGGGGTCCACGTCACGCGCATTCTGATCAGCGTCTATCTCATTGCGGGCGCCTTATCGGCTCTCGCCGGATTTTTAATGACGGCCAACCTCACGGGCGCCAATGCGAGCATGGGCTCGCCGATGCTGCTCAACATCGTAGGCGCGGTTGTTCTCGGCGGCACCAGCTTGTTCGGCGGCCGCGGCAGCATCACGCGGACGGTCATTGGCGCGTTGCTGCTGGGATTTCTTTCCAACGGCATGAACCTGCTCGGCTTCGCGCCGTACGACCAGCAGATCGTCACCGGTGCGGTCATTCTCCTGGCGGTGGGCATCGACACACTGACCCACCGACCGGCTCGATGAGACCATGTCCTGGTCGCGCCCTGAGCCTCTCGCACGACGTACAACGCGATCAGGTTGCGGCGCCACTCAGCTCCTGTAACCGACACCAACTTGCAAAGTTGCATGATCCAAATTGGAACTTTGCAATACCAGGAAGAGGCGATATCCGATGGAAATTGGTTGCCACGGCTTGGTATGGACTGGTCGCTTCGATGCCGAGGGCATCCGCGCCGCAGTTCGGAAGACCAAGGAAGCTGGATTCGATCTGATCGAGTTCCCGCTTATGGACCCGTTCTCATTCGACGTGGATACGGCGAAGTCCGCACTGCAGGAGCACGGCCTAAGGGCGAGCGCTTCCCTCGGTCTTTCCGAGGCGACGGACGTTAGTAGCGAGGACGGTGCGGTCGTCAAGGCCGGTGAGGAGCTGTTGCAGAGGGCTCTAGAGGTGCTAGCTGAGCTCGGCGCTACCCACCTTTGCGGTGTCCTCTACAGCGCAATGAAGAAGTATATGACTCCGGTCACCGAGCGCGGTCTAGCGAACAGCCAAAGTGTCATAGGTCGCGTCGCGGAAAGGGCCGAGCACCTAGGTATCAGCGTCTCACTAGAGGTTGTGAACCGGTATGAGACCAATGTCCTGAACACCGGACGTCAGGCCTTGGGTTACTTAGAGAACGTAAAGCGGGAGAACTTGGGTATCCATCTTGACACGTACCACATGAATATTGAAGAGTCAGATATGTTCTCCCCGGTGCTCGACGCGGGCAATGTCCTTCACTACGTGCACATCGGCGAGAGCCATCGTGGTTATCTAGGTACCGGAAGCGTGGACTTCGACAATTTCTTCAAGGCGCTTCGCAGGATTGACTACGACGGCCCAATAGTATTTGAATCGTTCTCGTCGGCGGTCGTCTCTCCCGACCTCAGCAGCACGCTCGGCATCTGGCGAAACCTTTGGACGGACGGCGCGGATCTGGGGGCGCACGCCAACGCGTTCATTCGGGACAAACTCATCGCGATCAAGTCGATCGATCTTCACTAACCTCGATCTTTCATGGGGTGGCTGGGGACGGTCGTGACGGCGCTGGAGCCGTTGTTCGGGTGTGATTCTCGCAGCGGGGTGTGACAAGGTGCCCGGGTGTCGTCCGGGTGGGCGCCGGTTCCTGGGCCGGGGGTCGCGTGGGGTGGTCGGGACGGGGGTGGTGTTCTCAGCCGGGGGTGGCCAGGGCTCGTAGTCGTGTGACTCCTCGCCCGACGAGGTCGGCCCAGGGGGCTTTCGCGGTGAGGTGGAGCAGGACCCGGCGACCGGTGCGGGCCAGGGTCGCCGGGATGGTGAAGAGGCGTAGCCGCAACCTCTTGGGTTCCCACCGGCGGGCGTCGTGTCCGGCCAGGGCGAGGGTCTGCATCCAGGCGGTGAGCTCGAGGGCGAGTTCGACGATGGCGCACCAGATCTGGTTCTGGGCGAAGCCGTGCAGGGGCAGGTTGGCAAGGCCGGTGTCCTTGGCGATGCGGATCCGGTCCTCGCACCTGGCCCGGCGCCGGTGGCGGAGCTCGAGGTCCGCCAGCTGGGTCCCGGGGCCGCCGGTGGGGGTGTTGGTGACGAACGCGGTGACGCGCATGCCGTCGACGTCGTCGAACCGGAGCTGGGCGCCGGGGTGGGGTCTCTCCTTGCGGACGATCACCCGCATGCCGGTCGGCCAGGAGGCAAGGTCGAGCAGGTTGGTGAGCTCGGCGACCCAGGCCCCGTCGCGGACGGCGTCGTGGGCGTCGTACGCCTCGGTCCACACGCCCTTCGGGATCAGGGCCAGCAGGTCAGGGGTGTTCTCCGGCAGGGTGAACCCGACCGAGTACGCCAGTCGCTGCGCCCTGAGGTAGTCCAGGAAGGCGTGGGTCGCCCCGGCACCGTCGGTACGGATCAGCACCTTGCGGCCCGGACGCGTCCCTACCCGGTGACCGGGCAGCTGGCCCAGGGCCTGCTTGGTCACACTGATGTGGTCCGCAGCGGTGTTCGACCCCGCGTTGCCGGGTCGCAGCGAGATCGCCAGCGGTTCGCCGGTGCCCGCGGCACCGTGGTCTACGAACGCGGCGAGTGGATGGAACCCGAACCCGCGCTTGAACGTCGCCGCAGCGTGCTCCTTCTCCGAGTGAGAGGTCACCAAGGTGGCGTCCAGGTCGATGATCAACGGGTGCGCGACGTCGACGTGGTAGTCGGGGGCGTTCTCGTCAGCCAGCGTCCACGCCCGCTTCCTCGCCGCGGCGCGGGCGGTGTTGATCGCCTTGAGTGCGCCCGGTGCGTCGGCGGCCAATGTGGCGATCGTGCGCGAGATGGTCGGGTCCGAAGCGACCCGCCCGTAGAGGCCCGGTTCGGCGCGCAGCACCGCGACATCGGCCAGGCAGTCCCCGCCCAGGGCGAGCGTCACCGCCAGGTCCGTGATCACCTTGGCCGGGTCGTGCACCGCCGACGGCTTGCGCCACCGGGCCAAGGTGGCCGACAGCCCTCGCCCCAGCCCGGTCACCGCGATGGTCTCGATCAGCAGCACCCCGCCGGCCTCACCGACGGCCCCTGACGCGGCCGTGTCGACCTTCACGCGGGGGTAGAACCCGGTAGTCTGCTTCACCTGGAAGGTGCTCCTCGAACTCGATGATCTGGACTCTAGACAAGCCACATCATCCCAGGTCAGGAGCACTTTTCACGTCACCAACACCCTCGCGATCCACCCCGCCATGAAAGCGCGAGGCTAGCTCTCCGCCCGCGCCCAGGTGGTGCGCAGCTCGACCGTGCCGGCCGCGGACTCGGGAAAGATGATCTCCTCCCCGTCGACCCGCACATCCGGTGCGTCCGGTGAGGTGGTCTCGGCGCCCGTCAGTCGGAAGCCCAGCGGTGCCCGGAGTCGCAACCGCACCTGGCTGCCTGGCCGCTCAGGCAGGGAGACCGTGGCCTCGATAACGCCATCGTCCAGGCGAGAACGCAGGTGGAATCCGGTCGCTCCCCGGCGCGTGGGCGCCCGCTCCACGCGGACTTCCTGCCCGTGCGCCAGCCAACGTCGCGGCATGGCACGTCCGAGCACGATCGCTCCGCCGATCGGATCCTCGAAGACGAGAAGCCATTTGGCGGCGATCGGCACGGTCATCTGCGACGGCAGACAGTACGGGCTGTGTGCGCCGCGATCCCTATCGAGGTCGACACACTCGATAGCGGTCCATGTCCCGCGCGAGTGGGCATGGAAAGCCTGCGCGTAGAACACCAGGAGCGCCTCGGGAATCATGTCGTGCTGCAGCAGCCCGAAGATCTCCTCCCACACGAGGAAGCCGACCATGCTCGCTCGGTTGTTGAACACCCCCAGCGAGGTGTGACCGCGCGCGCCCGTGAAGTCCCAGATCGCACGCACCGTCTCCTCGGTGGCCGCACCGGAGAAGTAGAGCTCGGACCACACCCGATTCTCGTCGTACGACTCGGGACGGGCGCGGTATGGGTGCTCCCAGTAGAAGGTCTTGTCACCCGCGATGATCGGCAGACCGACTTCGCCGTCCTTCTCGAGCCAGCTGCGCTCCACGCCGCGGCGGGCGTCGTCGAACATGACATCCGCATCCGAGAGCAGGCCCTGACCCTTGTCGGCGAGATCGGCTCGCCCAGTGTCCTGGCCGATCTTGCGCCATGCACGGCCGAGGTCACGGATCCCACGCCAGATCTCACCAGTGTTCGAGAGGTAAGGCCGGTCGTAGTCCAACTCGAACACATTCGGGGTAAGGAAGTTGATGTCGGCCTCGTGGTAGCCAGGAATCATGCCGAAGGCGGGGTCGTCGGGGTCGAGTTGACGCGCGCGCCGCCACCGATCCAGGAGCATGGCGACGACGGCGTCGATCTTCGCCGCGTGCCGGAGAAGGAGCTCGGCATCCTGTGTGTAGTCGTAGTACATGGCCAGGCAGGTGAGGGTGACACCGTACTTGCCCATCTCCGGGCCCCGGTAATGGATCGTCCCGTCCGGGCGCACGAATCGGTCGAAGTAGTTGTCGAGGTAACCGGCCGCTCGCTCCGGGTAGTTCCACTCCAGACACGCGATGACGCTGCTGACGAGGACGTCCTGAAAGCCGTCGTGCTCAGCACCGGCGTATGCCTGGTCCGCGATCCCGTACTTCGGATGCGAGCCATGCCGGGTGATCATCTCGCGGGCGAGGGCGTGCTGAATGCGGCCGGCGAACCAGCCGTCCGGGGTGCGCACGGTCATGCCGCCCGCCAACTCCTGGTCCCAGTAGCGACTGGTGGCGAGAAGCGACCGGTAGAAGCGCTCCCGGAGCCCCTCCCCCTCGGTCGGGTAGGGGAGGAAGGAATCGATGTACCGCACGCTCGTCGCCTGCCCGTCTTCGAGCCGCACAACGCGATACCAGACCGGCTGCAGGTGTTCGTCCGCTCCGTCGATGCGCGCGAACGTCACCACCTCCCAAGACTCGTCCTCGGCTGTGGGGTAAACCGTACGGACGAAGGGGTACCAGTCGCCGATCAATCCCTCCCACAGCCGCTCGTCGTGCATCGCGGCCTCGCTGCCCGGAGCGATGACGCCGATGGGCACCCGGCTCACCATCGTGACGTCCTCGTAGTGCATCGGGATGACATCGTTCGAGACGCCGGTGCCGATGAACGTGTGAGGTCGGGAGTGCCCCTCGAAGAAGGCCTTCCGCACCGGTGGATAGCAGTCGAGGACGGCGCCCGGGTCCGGGTCGTCTCCTCCTGCAAGGAGCTCCTCCCGCATCACGTCGGGCTGGCCCGGCAACACCTCCGACTTGGTGTGGCCCCGGTACCAGACGGGCCGGCTGTCTGCGGCCGTCGGCTCGAGGGTCTTCGAGAGCAGCTTCACGACACCATCCGCGCCGACGAAAGCGATGGAGCCGCCCTGATCGGTCAGCTGCTCGAGCACGGCCAGCGTTTCGCCGCGATCGTCGTCGAACACGGCCATGCAGGTCCAGCCGTCTGCCGACTCCAGCACATCCAGGTGACCCAGGACGTTCCCATCGCGGTCGACCCGCGCGGCGCGACCGTCCCGGACAGCAACGAGGGGCGGAGTCGGCCGGCTCGCATCCTCGGCATAGCCTGGACAGCCTGAGTGGCCGGCGAGGGGCTGAGTAATCGGCATTCCGCTTGGCTCCATCTCGGGATGGGGGACGTCAACGGCGGGTGTCGCTCCCGCCGGAGTTCATCAGAGCATTTCATCCCTGGCGGCGCAAGTCGTGCCCCGATTCCGGTTGACATCGCCCGACGAGGCAAGCTACGATGAGGGAATCATCAGACGTATCGGCACCGGTGATCTCGTCGGCGTGCGAGCGGGAGAGCCGCCGTCTGCACGAAACTGCCCCACATCGGCTCGCTCAACGAGGAGAACTCATGAAGTCCCGGAAGCTTCTGGCGGGCGCGCTCGCGGCCGCCGCCGCCGTCACGCTTGCAGCGTGCTCCACATCGCCCGGCGGCTCGTCGGGCGGCTCTTCGTCCGGCAACAAGACGATTGTTCTCTCCTTCTGGGCAGGCGGCCCCTCGGACCAGAACGTCTGGCAGCACACGGTGGACATGGTCCACGAGACCTACCCCAACCTGACGTTGAAGCTGCAGACGATCGGATGGAACGACTACTGGACGAAGTTGCCCACCACGCTCGCGGGCTCCGACGCGCCCTGCCTGGTCGGCATGTCCGCCCCTCGGGTTCAGCAGTTCGGCAACCTGCTCGCCCCGCTCAACGACTACCTGACGAAGAACAAGATCACCGGATCCGACTTCGACAGCTCCGTCTGGAACGTGATGCAGTCGGGCGGGAAGCAGGTTGCGGTGCCGTATGACTTCGGCCCCTACGTGATGTATTACAACCGCGACATGTTCAAGGCTGCGGGGCTCGCGGATCCGCAGGATGGCTGGACCGTCGATGAATTCGTGAAGGACGCGAAGGCTCTCACCAAGGGGAACCGGTACGGCTTCACGCTCAACAACGCCATCGACGCCATGAACATCTGGGGGCCGACCATCGCCGGAACCCAGGCGGTCGACAAGTCCGGCAAGCTCGACCTCACTTCGGCGGGGATGAAGAAGACCCTCTCCTGGTATGCCGGTCTGCAGACAACGGATAAGGTGGCGCCCCCTCTCGCGGCCGACAGCTCGGAGAGCAGCCCATTCCTTGCAGGGAACGCAGCGATGTACGCCTCCGGACCGTGGGACATGTCGACCGTGAAGAGCACGGCGAAGTTCGACGCCGGCGTCGTGACGATGCCGGTGGGAGACGCGGGCCCAGCGACCATCGTCTCAGGATCGGGATTCAGCATCACGCAGAAGTGCAACGACAAGGACGACGCGGCGAAGGCGCTGGCCGTGATCACCGGCTCGAAGGCGCTGGATTACCTCGGATCCGAGGGGCGCGCCTTCCCGGCTCGCACAGCTGACCAGAACAGCTGGTATTCCTCCGCGGTTGCCGGTGCCGAGCCCGTCCTTAAGGCCTCGCAGAGCGTCGGCCAGGCCTATCGATCCACTGCGAACTGGAACCAGATCTCGGTAGCGTGGACGAACGGTGTCATCTCCGTAATCAACGGCGACGCAACTGTGGACCCCTTCCTGAAGTCGTTGCAGTCCGAATTCGGAAGTTGATCAAGGGGGTGCGGGCGGCCGCCAACGCGGCCGCCCGCACCTGACCCCGACCAGGAGAAAATTCGATGTCACCTGCTCCCACTATCGCGGCGCGAAGGGGGCGTCGCGGCGTGGGCGGCGAGGGCCGGGCCGCGAGCCTGTTCCTTGCCCCCACGCTCGGCGGCTTCACTTTGTTCACCCTTCTCCCCATCATCGGATCGCTGCTGGTCGCTCTCACCGTGTGGCCGCTCGCCGGGACACCGACGTTCGTCGGCCTCGCGAACTTCGAGAAACTCTTCCAGGACGGCGCATTCCTCAACTCGGTCGTCATCACCCTGATCTTCGTCGTGGTGTACGTGCCGCTGAATCTCGTTCTCTCCCTCGGAATGGCGGCCTGGATATCGCCTCGGATCAAGGGTGGCAGCATCTATCGCCTGCTCTTCTTCATTCCCGTCGTCACCCCGATGGTCGCGAACGCTGTGGTGTGGCAGATGCTTCTCATCCCGGGTGGTGCGCTGGATAGCATCTCGCTCGCCGTCCTGGGACGGCACGGCCCGAACGTGCTCGGTCAGTCCTCAAGTGCACTGGCAGCTGTGGTCGTCATGTCCCTGTGGCAGGGCTTCGGGTACAACCTGTTGATCTTCACGTCGGCGCTCAGTGGCGTGTCCGAGAACGTGCTCGACGCAGCCATGATCGACGGGGCAGGCAGCGTGCGGCGCTTCTTCTCAATCAGACTTCCCATGATCTCGCCCTCCATCTTCTTTGCCACGACGATGACGCTCATCACGTCCTTTCAGGTCTTCGCACAGCCCTACGTGCTCACATCCGGCGGCCCCAACAGTGCCACGACGACGGTGGTGATGTACCTGTACCGGCAGGGATTCCAGTACCTCAACCTCGGGTACGCGTCAGCGGTCGGAGTCGTGCTGTTCGTGATGATCCTCGCGGTCTCCGGGGTCGTCTTCCTCCTCCAGAAGCGGTGGGTCCACTATGAATAGCGCCGCGCGAGCGCTCGCCTCGACCCAGGAGGAGAGGGGGCAACTAGCCAGAGAAGCCTCGCTGGCCGCCGCCCTGCGGAAGCGGCGTCGAATAGGAGCCCTCTCTCAGATCCTACTCACACTCACCGTGCTGATCTTCATGGTCCCGGTGATCTGGATGCTCTCCACCTCCCTCAAACCTCGCGCAGAGGTCTTCAGTTCGCCGCCGCGGCTTTTCGGGTCGACGGTCATGTGGTCAAACTATTTAGCGATCTGGAGCTACGTGCCGTTCGGGCAGTACATGCTCAATGGCTTCCTCGTGGCGATCCTCGGAACCGTACTGGTCGTAGCGTCCTCCGTGCTCTCCGCCTACGCCTTCTCGAGACTCCGTTTTCGGGGGCGAGACGCCCTGTTCTTCGTCTTCCTCGGGACGCTCATGGTGCCCCAGGAAGTAGTCGTCATCCCGATGTACCTGTTCATGAACGCCATCGGGTGGGTGAACACTTTTCAAGCGCTCATAGTCCCGTGGGCGTTCACGGCGTTCGGTACGTTCCTGTTGCGGCAAGCGATGCTGGCCGTACCGATGGAGCTGGAGGAAGCTGCCAGGGTCGACGGCGCAAGCCGGCTGCGGGTCCTGTTGTCGATCATCACCCCTGTCATCCGTCCCACAATCGCGGTGCTTGTGGTCTTCACGTTCGTCAACTACTGGAACAACTTCCTGTGGCCTCTGATCGTGGTCAACGATCCGGCGCACACCACGGTGCCCCTCGGGCTGAGCCAATTCATCGGGCAGAGCATGAAGCCCTGGGAGCTGATCATGGCGGCCGCCGGCGTCTCGATGCTGCCTACCGTCATCCTTTCCGTGGTGTTCCAGCGGCGCCTCGTACGCGGGATCGCGATGTCGAGCGGTCTCGGCGGCCGGTGAACGAACAGGGACGGCCCACGTCCTCGAATCCTGGGCGCAGCAGGCGCGGCTTCGTCAGCACCTCTCCAGCGACCCGCTGGGATGCGGGGTTGCTCGTCGGCAGCGGCCGTGTCGGCGCCGTCCTCTGGGGCGATCCAGCGGAGCACCGGATCTCGATCGCGCATGAGAGGTTCTTCCTCCCCACCAACCCGAGACCGCTGCCTCCCGATCTGGTGGGGGCCCGGCACGCCGCCCGGAGGGCACTTCTCGCTGGTGATCCCGAGGCCGCTGCGACTCTCATTGACGACGCGAGCAGGACCGGCTCCGGCGAGTTGGTCTGGACCGACCCTCTTGCGCCCTGCGCAGCGCTGACCATCCGCGTCGAGGGCGCAAGTTCTCGGGTCGCTGACTATGAGCGTTCAGTCGATTTCGACCTCGGCATCGCCCGGGTCACCTGGCGGGCGGGCGTCGAAAAGGTGCAGATCGAGACGAGATCTCCCCGCGGCAGCCAACGGGTAGAGGTGGCGGTGCGCGCCCGTCCTGGCCGGAGGATCGATGCTCGACTGCTGACAACCGGTGCGGCAGACGAGCCGCCGCTCCTGGGCGGCGCGGGAGACGAGCCGGCGATTGAGGTGCGCACGTCCTCACAGGCAGGCTCCTACGCAACGCTGACCGTCACGGCCCCCGGCCTCGTGCCGGGAACGGGCAGGCGGGCGACCACACGCGTCACGGCGGAAGGTGCAGCCGTCTCGCTAGAGACCCGAGGCGAGGCCGTCCACATCTGTGCCACCATCCCGGCCGACGGCGGCGTGCTGTTCACTCTGGAGACAGAGATCACCGGGCCGACCGGGTCATCGCCGCGCATGCTCGAACTCGGCGAGCATGAAGCGCTGCAGCGGGCGTCATGGCTCGACCTCGCGAGCGATATAGAGCCGTCCGTTCCGACAGAACGGCTGCATGAACTGGCGGCGGCCGACGAGCAAATCCGTCGCGCCCTGGTCGAGCTGACCTACGCCGCAGGCCGATACGCCATCATCTCCTCCACCGGCGAGCTGCCGGCCACCTTGCAAGGTGTATGGCAGGGGACCTGGGCTCCAGCCTGGTCCTCCGACTACACGATGAACGGCAATGTGCAGAACGGAGGAGTGGCCTCCCTCGTCCCGACCGGCACGCCTGAGCTGATCCGTGCGCTTACTCGGCTGCTCACTCCGCACATCGAGGACTACCGGGTCAACGCACGTCGCCTGTTCGGCTTCCAGGGTGCGATGCTCCCGACCCGGATGTCGACGCACGGTCTCGCGAACCACTTCTCCCACGACTACCCGCACCAGTACTGGGTCGGCGCGGGAGGGTGGGTGCTCCGATTGCTCGCCGACGCCGTGATGGCAACCGGCGACCGCACCCTGGTGGACGACGAGACCTGGGCCCTGGCAGTCGAGATAATGCGCTTCTACTCCCAGGTCGCCGCCGAAGGACCGATCGCGCCCGGCTATTCACCGGAGAACACGCCACGAGGCCACACGACACCGCTGAGCGTTCAGCCCACGATGGACTCTGCGATCCTGCGCGACGCGCCCCGCGCGTTCAGGGTGCTGGCAGAGGCTCGCGGCCAGGACTCGCTCGAGAGCATCTCCTACCCCGTGCCCAAGGCGGCCTACCGCATCGCGCCCGACGGCCTGCTCGCCGAATGGCAGGACGACCGATTCGCTGATGAACTCGCGCACCGACACACCTCACAACTGTACCCGCTGTGGTACGAGCCGGACGAGGCGCTTGATGCCTCGCTGCTCGCCGCAGCCGGCAGACTCGTCCAAGCCAAGATCGCCTGGCGGGCGTCCGACACGCGACCCCCTCCCGGGCACATGGAGATGGCCTTCGGCCTGGCGCAGCTCGGCCTGGCCGCGGCCGCCCTCGGCGATAGCCAAGCGGCCCTTCAATGCGTCGAATGGCTCGCCCTCGCGCACTTCACCGTCGCAATGACGTCAACCCACGACGCCGGTGAGATTTTCAACGTCGACGCCAGCGGCGCGCTGCCTGCACTCGTCGCGGCGATGCTCGTGCAGTCCACGAGGTCATCCATCTCTCTGCTCCCGGCTCTGCCAACCCCATGGCGCACGGGCGGAGCAGGCGGAATGACGACGCGCACGGGACTCCTCGTCGAGGATCTGCACTGGGATGCAGACGGGGTCACCGCCGTCCTGCAGGGACGACGCGAATCCGCGTGGGTCCGTCGCGACGGAGTCTCCATCAGGCTGCCGTGGGAGATGCGGATGCGCACGGCCACGGGATGGACCGCGCCTGCCACGGTGTTCCACCTCGGTCACACGGACCACCGTGAACTCGAATTTCTCCGAGATGGACATGACGGGGGGTGTCCGTGGCCGCTCGAAGTGAGCGGGATCGCCGACAGCCTGCCAACAAGACCGGCTCGGGGTGATCGCGACCCGGATCCGAGGACCGCATCCCTCAACGCGCGATTGGAAGACCTTCGATGAAACGCACTCCGTTCAACGATGGGTGGCAGTTCCGCGAGAAGGTGGACCGATTCTCTGAGCTCGCGGGCGTCTTTGTGCGGTACGCGGAAGTCACGCTCCCGCATGACGCGACCATCGATCGAGATCGAGACCCCGATGGGCAGAGTGCGGCCGCATTCTTCCCGGGAGGCGTGTACCAGTACCGCAAGAGCTTCACCGCACCGCTCAACCTCACCGATAAGCGGATCGCGATCGAGTTCGAGGGCGTCTACCGCGACGCGATGGTCTACATCAACGGAGCCCTCGCCGGGCAGCATCCGTATGGATATTCGGCCTTCACTGTCAACGCCGACCAGTTCCTCCGCCCCGGAGAGGAAAACCTGATCCAGGTCGAAGCCCGCAACGGCGAGGACTCTCGCTGGTACGCAGGCGCCGGAATCTACCGGAATGTGTGGCTCCTCACCTCCGCGGACGTCAGCATCCCGCCCGCCGGGCTCCGCGTCCGCACACCCGACGTCGACAATGCGGGAGCCGTTGTCGAGGTAGCCGTCACCGTCGAGAATCACCGCAACCGGTCTGTGACGATCGAGCTGGGATCGAGGCTGGCCGACCCGGACGGACGCGAGGCGGCCGCAGGCGCGGCGGTCGTCACCATTGCTGCGCACTGCAGCGCCGTCAGCCGGCAGAGGCTCTATGTACCGACACCACTCCTTTGGAGTGCGGAAACGCCAGCCCTGTATTCGCTCACCGCCTGGGCCCACGACGGCAGCCAGATCCTCGACGAGAGCGAGGCATCCTTCGGCATCCGCACCCTGCAGGTCGATCCCGTCAACGGCTTACGTGTCAACGGCGCCACGGTGAAGCTCCGCGGCGCATGCATCCACCATGACAACGGGATCCTCGGCACGGCGACCTTCCCCGCCGCGGAAGAGCGCCGAGTCCAACTCCTCAAAGATGCGGGGTTCAACGCCATCCGGTCCGCTCACAACCCGACAAGCGTCGCCATGCTCGAGGCCTGCGACCGCCTCGGAATGTACGTGATCGACGAGACCTTCGATGTGTGGAACTCCGGCAAGTCCCCTCAGGACTACTCTCTTCGATTCAGCGATTGGTGGGAACGCGACCTCCGTGCAATGGTCGCGAAGGACTTCAACCACCCCTCGGTGATTCTCTACTCAATCGGCAATGAGATTCCAGAAACCGGCTCCCCCGAGGGCGGGGTCGCTGGCCGCGTGCTGGCCGAGGAGTTGCGCACACTTGATCCCACCCGCTTCATCACCAACGCGATAAACGGAATGTTCGCCGTGCTGAACGACCTCGAGAAGCTAGCCCCGGCCAGACAGGGCGCCACACGCGGCATAGGCATCGACTCGCTGATGGCTGGCGTCGGCGACTTCATGAACAAGATCGGCGTCACTTCTCTTGTCACTGAGAAGACCGCGGAATCCTTCGGCGTTCTCGACGTCGCCGGCATGAACTATCTGGACGCTCGCTATGTGATGGACAAGAAGCTCTTTCCCAACCGCGTCATCGTCGGCACGGAGACATTTCCGACTCGCATCGACCACACCTGGCGCCTCGTCCGCGAGAACAGCCACGTTATCGGCGACTTCACCTGGACGGGCTTCGATTACCTCGGCGAGGCGGGCATCGGCCGCCCCCAGTACCTGAAGAACGGCGAAGAGCCCGCTATGGCGGCACCGTACCCGTGGATCGCAGCCTGGTGCGGAGACTTCGACCTGATCGGACAGCGCCGCCCCGCTTCGTTCTACAGGCAGATCGTGTTCGGACTCCGACGGGATCCCTACATCGCGGTACGCCGCCCGGTGGACGCAACGACCCAGCTCTACGCCGGGCCATGGACTTGGAGCGACGCCCTCTCCAGCTGGACCTGGTCCGTACCGGCAGGACATCCGATGGTCGTGGAGGTCTACAGCGACGCAGAAGAGGTGGAACTTGCGCTCAACGGGCGCACGCTCGCCACCGGTCCGGCGGGCGCCGCGAACCGATATCGAGCTCTATTCACCGTTCCGTACGAGCCCGGCACTCTCACTGCCCGTGCTGTTCGGGGCGGAGAACCGACAGAATCGTTCGCACTGTGCACCGCTGCCGGCGAGACGCAGCTCGATGTCGCCGTCAGCGGTACCGACAGCGTCCTGCGCTTCGTTGAGATCGCGTTGACAGACGCCGCAGGGAATGTCTGCACAGGGGCCGACCGGGAGGTAACGGTCGAGCTGTCAGGCGACGGCGTACTCGCCGCGTTCGGCAGCGGAAATCCGGCGCCCCACGACAAGTTCTCCGGCCGCAAACACATCACCTTCAACGGGCGCGCCCTAGCAGTCATCAGACTCACCGGGGACAGGGCGCTCGCAACGGTCGCGGCGGAACGGTGCCCAGACATCGAGGTGCCGTTGAGCGTTGAACCCCCTAGGATCGCGTGTCGTTAGTTGTTGTTGGTGTTCTGGGAGCATGGGGTATGGCGAATGGCGACCAACCCGCGGGTCACCGCGCACTTCACACCCACCCACGCCTCGTGGATGAACATGGTCGAGATCTTCTTCGGAGTCGCCGAACGCCAAGCCATCCGCCGCGGCACCTTCCGCTCCGTCCGCGAGCTCCAGGTCGCGATCCGCCGCTTCATCGACGCCTACAACACCCGATGCCAACCATTCACCTGGACCAAACCCGCCGACCAGATCCTCACGAAGGCCAAATCCCCAACAACTTCAGACACGCGACACTAGCCTCGATCTTTCATGGGGCGGCGATGCTCGGTCGTGACGGCGGCGGTGGCGTCTTGTCGGGGTGATTTTGGCAGCTGGGTGTGACAGTGGCCCGAGTGTCGTCTCGGGTGGGCGCCGGTTCCA
>Ga0209429_10000782_pt1 | contig 20785 bp, 16 predicted proteins | sample BarGraNGADG00212_3_FD_184493 | JGI IMG/M metagenome (GOLD analysis project Ga0209429, IMG submission 184493) | Arctic peat soil microbial communities from Barrow, Alaska - Barrow Graham LP Ref core NGADG0004-212 (SPAdes) (version 2) | ecosystem: Environmental > Terrestrial > Soil > Wetlands >...
ACAGCGCCTTTAAAAAGATAGAGTGCTGCAAACAGAAAAACAGCTGTCAGCAATGTTGAAAGTGCAGGAAAAAGCAACCTGGCATTTTTCTTTGTCCGCTGCCATCTGTCGGTTAAAAATCCTCCCAGAGGAGCCCCAACCAAAGCTAATACCATTACAGCACTGGACATAGTTCCGGCTTTATCCTGTGGAATATTTCTCTCAATCTGGAAATACGTTGACAACCATGTAAGCAGAGATGTTGTTACAAAAACAACTGCCGCTATTCCAAAATATGTATAGATAACAGATGGCTTGGAAATAAATTCTTTTACCATATCTTTCTTTTCCATTTTTATTCGATTATTGCCGGCATCAACAAATGAAAGATCCACAGTCTTATAGTCTTTTACAAAAAGAAACAGTATTGCAACTACAAATCCGGGTATGGCGACAATTCCAAATGCGTGTTTCCAGCCGAGTTTCACAGCGATGATACCACCCAGAAGAACTCCTATTGCCGAGCCAAGTGGAATTGAGGCATTCCATAATCCCATCATCTTTGCCCTTTTGTCGACAGGATAGAGCCCTGAAATCATTGCGCTCCCACCCGGAGCATATCCTGCCTCTCCTATGCCAATGAGCAACCGCGCCATGAATAACTGGACAAAATTACCGGTAAGAGCGCAAAGAGCAGTAGCAAGACTCCACATTATAGCCATAATGCCTATTGTTTTTGTCCGGCTCCACCGGTCAACCAATATGGAGACAGGAAAAGTGAGTAGTACGATGGCCCAGTAAACTGCCGAGACAAGCATTCCACTCTGTGTATGACTTATCCCCCACTCATTTTCTATCGATGTGAACATCGATGTAACAACCATTCTATCGATATAATCAAACATATACAACAGAAATAATAACAAAAAGACATAATTGGAATATCTTTTTGAAAACAAATATCCGCTGCGGTTTTCCATCTTATTCATGGCAAATTTTATATTAGTTACCTTATGACCAAGTAAATAAAAATAAATATCATTTGTTTTTTTTGTTGTATTTTTAAGTCTTTATACTTATTTAATAAAGTAAATTAGTAACATTCAGTAAATCAATAATAAGAAACTATGACAACATTAAAACAAATTGAAGAATTCATCGAAACCGAACCTATTGCATTAATCGGAGTTTCGCGCAATCCAAAAAAATTTGGTTATTCTGCCTTTAAAGAACTTAAAGAAAAAGGAATGAATATTATTCCTGTAAATCCGCATGCCTCTGAAATTCTTGGTGTAAAAACATTCCCTGACATTAAATCACTGCCTGCCAATGTTAAAGGTGTTATCATTATGACCAGAAAAAATCAAACGGCGACTGTCGTCAGAGATGCTCAGGAAAAAGGGATTAAGCAGATTTGGGTACAACAAATGGCTGACAGCCCCGAAGCTAAAAAAGAACTTGAAGGTTCTGATATTAATTATATCCTTGGAGAGTGTATCCTTATGCACTATAAGCCACAGAGCATTCATAAGTTCCATGGTAGAGTGAAAAAGTTTTTCGGCCGTTTCCCAAAATAAATTTATAACACCAGGAAAAATTGTCTGAATCCGATAAAAATAAATCCTGGCGAAAGAGCGCCCAGTATCTTTTACCTGTAGATAAAAGGTCTTGCCCGGATAAAAAGTATGACATTTACCCGACCCTTAAAATAAGTGATAATCAGGTTTTTACGAGGTTTGAATCTCTTTCCGAAATAATAATTAACCACAAGATTATAATCATTGATGGTTATGTGGGTGTTTTTTATGATCTCTTCAGAAATTGTATAGATGAAATTTTAAGACAAAAAGGTTATATCACTTCATGGATAAATACATCGGATTACTTTAAACATCATGATCATATCCGGAAGCTGACCGCTCCGTTTCTTGGAGGAGATGATCCTCTTTTCGGGAAACGAACCACTCTTGATCTTGAGGATTTTTTCGAAACAGACCGGTTAAAATCAGTCAAACCCAATCCTGAATCTGATCTTAATATTATAATAGGCCCCGGAGCATCATTGTCAGGATGGGATGGGCTACTGATTTATGCTGACCTTCCTAAGAATGAATTACAATTCAGGGCGCGGGCCGGAAGCATAACAAATCTCGGGGCTATAACTCCCGCAGAGCCTAAATTAATGTACAAATGCTTCTATTTTGTCGATTGGGTTGTGCTGAACAAACATAAGCAGAATATTTTTTCATCAATTAATATTTATGTTGATGCCCAGCACCCGGAGATGCCGGTTTGGATAAAGAAGGAAGCATTGAAAGAGTCGTTATTCATTTTGAGTCATAATGTTTTCAGGGTGAGACCATGGTTTGAACCCGGAGCATGGGGGGGAACATGGATAATGAATAATATCGAAGGGTTAAACAAAGAGGTACCTAATTACGCATGGTCTTTCGAACTTATTGTTCCGGAAAACGGGTTGCTGATAGAAAGCTCATCCAGGCTTCTTGAGATATCATTCGACTGCCTAATGTACCAGGAAGCAGAGGCGGTTCTTGGAGATTGCTACCCCAGATTTGGTACTGATTTTCCAATCCGGTTCGACTTTCTGGATACTTTTGACGGGGGAAACCTGTCCCTGCAATGTCATCCGCGTCCCGAATACATGAAAGAAAATTTCGGAGAGGATTTTACCCAGGAAGAATCCTATTATATTCTTGATTCTAAAGAGAATGCAAGTGTCTACCTGGGTTTCAGGGAAGATATTGATCCTGCCAGGTTCAGAAAAGAACTTGAGGAGAGTTTCCTTTACAGAAAACCAATCGATCCGGAAAAGTATTTGATGAAACATCCGGCAAAAAAGCATGATTTGTTCCTTATTCCGTACGGTACCATACACGGTTCGGGGAAGAATAACCTGGTGCTTGAGATCAGCACTACTCCATATATCTTCACATTCAAAATGTACGACTGGTTAAGGTTAGATCTTGATGGTAAGCCCCGTCCTATTAACATCAATAGAGGAATGGATAATCTTTATTTCGACAGGAAAGGCAGATATGTAAATGAAAAGCTGATTTCCAAACCTGAATTAATTGAAAATGGTGACGGATGGCAATTTTACCATCTTGCGACTCACGACACTCATTTATACGACGTCCACAGGTATAAATTCAGTCAGGAAATTGAAGTTCAAACTGATAACAAATGCCTGGTAATGAGCCTTGTTGAGGGAAGCAGCATTATAGTGGAAACCGGCAGCGGATTCAGACAGCGTTTCAGTTATGCCGAAACTTTTGTCATCCCGGCTGCAGCAGGCCGAATAAGAATATTCAATACTTCCGGTTCTGAAGCTGTACTCATCAAGGCATTTGTAAAATAATAAGTAAAATCATTTATGCCTAATATTTGTATCTTGTAACCCTGATAATAACTACAATTTTTCATTCTTATTTATGCCGGAAACCTTTTACAGTTATAGTGTTGAATTCAAAGTAAGAGACTACGAATGTGATGTTCAGGGAGTTGTGAATAATGCGAATTATCAGCATTACCTTGAACATGCCCGCCATGAATACCTGATCTCGAAAGGTGTCAGTTTTATGGATTATCACGAGAAAGGAATTGATCTGATTGTAACAAAGGTTGAAATCGATTATAAATATCCGCTTAAAAGCCGTGACAGTTTTATCGTAAGAATGAACCTGCAAAGAGAAGGAAATGTCCGGCTTGTTTTTTTTCAGGATATCTACCGGTTCCCGGACGAAAAACTCGTTGTGAAAGCAAAAATAACATGTGCTGCAACAAAAAACGGGCGCCCTGTTTCGCCGGCAAATATTATTAAACAATTGGGATTGTAATGAAGAAATATTTATTTTTAAACATAATTTAATATTATGGAAAAAAAGAAAATTACCCGACGGCAATTTGTCACTACTCTTTCCGCAGGAGCAGGGACAATTCTTCTTGGCAATGCAGTCAATGCACTTCCATTTGACAGTGTAAAGCGGGCAGCAGGTCCATTTCAAAAGATAACTCTTGGCAAGACAGGAATAGAAACCACTTTACTTGGTATGGGAACCGGGTTCAGCGGTTATAACCGTTCCTCTAATATTACACGAGCCGGGGTCGCTGAATCAATTATACGCCAGGCGTATGAAAAGGGAATTCGTTACTTTGACTGCGCCGACAGTTACGGAACTCATCCGTTTGCAGCAGCTGCGCTCAAAGGTATCCCAAGAGAAAATTATACCATCGGAACTAAGATGTGGGTTACTAATGGAGGAATTCCGGAGAAGGAAAGGCTTCCTGCTGAAACAGTTGTTGATCGTTTCCGGAAAGAGCTCAACATTGACTATATTGATCTAGTCCAGTTGCATTGCATGACTACAGGAGACTGGACGGACGCGCAGAAAAGATTTATGGATGGCCTTGAAAATCTGAAAGTTAAAAAAATAATCCGGGCACACGGGGTTTCCGTACATACACTTGAGGCGATGGAAGCAGCAGCAGCAAGTCCGTGGGTTGATGTGATTCATGTCCGGGTTAATCCATATGGCGAGTCAATGGATCGGAAAGACCCTGCTGAAGTAATTTCAGTTATTGAAAAAATACATAAATCCGGAAAGGGCGTAATTGGAATGAAACTTATTGGTAACGGCAAGTTTAGAAACGATTCTGAAAAAATTGACGCTTCTTTGAAATATGTTCTTGGTCTTGGATCAGTCGATTTGATAATAGTTGGTTTTGAGCTTCCCGAACAAATAGATAATTATATTGGACGAATGAAAAATGCTCTCAGCAAAAAATCAAAAAGCTAATTACAGAATAATCGCCTATAAAATGTTCAGAATAAATAGTTTAATTCTCTTTTTTTTATTGACTTGCCCCGGCTTTGGTCAAAAAAATATGGAGATAATTGCTCCGGGGGCAAAACTCGAAAAACTGGCGGATGGTTTTCTTTTCACTGAGGGACCTGCTGCTGATGCTAAAGGAAATGTATATTTTACAGATCAGCCAAACGACAGAATTATGAAGTGGAGTGTTGATGGAGAACTTTCCACCTTCATGCAGCCAGGCGGCAGGTCAAATGGTCTCTATTTTGACAGGCAGGGCAATCTGTGGGCCTGTGCAGATGAAAAAAACGAATTATGGATAATCACTCCCGAAAAAAAAGTAACTAAAATTCCCGGATATTTTGAAGGGAAACTGTTTAACGGACCAAATGATCTCTGGATAAGCCCGGCGGGGGGAGTGTTTTTTACCGATCCTTTTTATAAGCGTTCATGGTGGAATCACACAGCAATGCCTCAGGAAAAACAGTGTGTATATTTCCTTCACACTGATCATAAAACAGTTGATCGTGTCGCCACCGACCTGGTACAACCCAACGGCATTGTAGGTTCTGGAGACGGAAAAACGCTCTATGTGGCAGATATAGGAGGGAAAAAAACATGGTCCTATAAGATTGAAAAGGATGGCAGCCTTACAAATAAAACTTTGTTTTGTGAAATGGGTTCGGATGGTATAACTATTGATATAAAAGGAAATCTTTACCTTACCGGGAAGGGAGTAACAATCTTTGATAAAAGCGGGAAGAAGATAGGCACTATTGATGTCCCTGAAAACTGGACCGCAAATGTCTGTTTTGGAGGGAAAGGCAGAAAAACCTTATTTATAACTGCAAGTAAATCACTATATTGTATGAAGATGAACGTGAAGGGGTTACGTTGATTTAAAGTTTCTTTACCGCTACGGGAATTTTCTCTCTCTTTTGAAAAATTTTTCAAACATTAATCATTTTCCCTTTCAGGTGATTAAAATTTATTTATTATTGCACCATCATTTTTTGTCTGATCAAGATCTTTTTAATAATTATTAATTGAATTGTGATGCAAGGAACTCGCAGGGCAGATATAAAGCCAGGAATTTTAGTTATGGTAGAATTATCCGAAGATAAGCGGACCGGAAGGCTTACCGGGGGTAAAGTTAAAGAAGTGCTAACATCTTCACCAAATCATCCCCACGGAATAAAAGTCATGCTTGAAAGCGGCCTCGTTGGAAGAATTAAACAGATTGTTTAGACTCCTCCGTTTTTATTACAATATATTCTTTATTTCCTTTTTCATCCTCTGAATAAAACTGTTTTAATTACTCTATCCGCATATCTGACGGAGAAGAGTTTGTTTATTTGTAATCCAGAACCAATATCTATAAATAAATAATTTATATTTTTGATCGGATGTAAACTTTCTGTTTTATCCGAATATAAATTTTTAATAGATTAGCAATAATGAAATACGAGGATTTTCTTGTCCCTTCTTTAGGAAAGGCAAACGTAATTTCGCCGTTGAAAAATACACAAAGAGCCAAAAGTGCTGTTTACAAATTTGTTAATGACAGCGAAAGGATACTATATGATGCTTCTGCTGCAAATTTTGACAAATGCATAGGAACCGGGGAGATCCCGGTCTCTTTTGAAAAAGCAGGCCCAAAAGAAAATATTTTTTTTGAACCGGCAAAAACAAAGGTTGCAATCGTAACCTGTGGCGGATTATGCCCCGGATTAAATAATGTTATCCGCAGCCTTGTGAATGAGCTCCACTACCGTTATGGGATAAGCCGCGTTATTGGAATACAGTACGGTTATGAGGGACTTATATCAAAGTATAATCATCCTGTTATTGAACTTACACCTGAAGTCGTAAGTAATATACATCTTATCGGAGGTACAATTCTGGGGTCATCAAGGGGTAACCAGGAAGTGGAACAGATGGTTGATACCCTGGAGATCATGAATATAAATATCCTTTTTTGTATTGGAGGAGATGGTACCCTCCGGGGCGCTCATGCAATACAACTGGAGATTAAAAAACGAAACCTGAAGATTTGCATAGCAGGAATTCCAAAAACAATCGATAATGACATTGATCTGATACAAAAATCGTTTGGGTTTGAAACAGCTTTTTCAATTGCAAACGATATTATCAGGAATGCTCACAATGAAGCATCAGGGGCTTACAACGGGATAGCACTGGTGAAGGTTATGGGTCGGGATTCCGGATTTATTGCTGCAAGTGCTGCCTTATCAATACAGGAAGTGAATTTTGTTCTTATTCCTGAAATCTCTTTTGATCTTTATGGGGAACGCGGTTTTTTTGAGATATTAAAACAGAGGCTTGAAGAGCGGCACCATGCTGTGATAGTGGTTGCTGAAGGCGCCGGCCAGGATTTTTTTGAAGCAGGAAGCCATGAGAAAGATGCATCAGGGAACATCAGGCATAAAGATATAGGCGTTTTTCTTAAGGAAAAAATAAAGGAGGAATTTGATTCAAAAAAATTCACTCATACGATAAGATATATTGACCCAAGCTATATCATAAGGAGCATACCTGCGAACGCAAACGATAGTAAATTCTGTAATCTGCTTGCACAAAATGCTGTCCATGCTGCCCTCTCGGGAAAAACGGATTTTGTAGTCGGGTTCTGGAATAATCATTTCACTTTGATGCCTGTTCCTATGGTTGTGGCAAAACGCAAAAAAATTGATGTTGAAAGCGAGCTCTGGTGGAATGTCCTTGAAGCTACCGGTCAACCAATAAGCATGAAGAATCCCTGAGATGATAAAGAATGTAGTGTTTGACATTGGAAACGTTTTGTTGAGCTTCAGACCCTCTGAATTCTTTGAAAATAAAAACTATTCTGAAAAACTAAGAAAAACCATTCTTGCAGAAGTATTTGGCAGCAGGGAGTGGAAGCTGCTCGATGATGGTGCAATATCTGTCCCCGAGGCGATTGATTCCATATCATTGGGATCTTCTCTCAGGAGGGGTGAAATAGCCCATATTTTCAATTTACGCACTGAAATCATGTTTCCCCTTGTCCGGAACGTTAAACTTCTTCCTGAATTAAAGAAACTGGGTTTTAAGCTATATTTCCTTTCCAACTTTCCACAGGATATTTTTGGTGAGATCAGAGACAGGAACAGTTTTTTTAAATATTTTGATGGTGGTATTATTTCTGCCGATGTTAAAGTTTCAAAACCCAACGCCGGAATATATAAAATCCTTCTTGAGAAATACTCATTGGTTCCTGAGGAGTGCCTTTTTATTGATGATCTTGAAGCAAATGTGGTTTCTGCAGAATCTGTAGGGATGAAAGGTTTTTATACTTCGGGGGCGCCTGATATTACAGAGGAGGTCATCAAAAGATTAGGCCGGAAACATTTAAAGCAGTATTGTTCTCTAATTCTTTTCCCGTTTCAACGAGAAAGATAATTTTCCTCCGTTTATGATATCCTGGTGATTCAGAGTGTATTTTTTGTAAGGTTTCCCATTTAATTCCATCGATTTTATATAACAATTCTCTTTCCCTGCATTCTGAGCTTCAATTATAAATTCTTTCCCGGGATAAAATAGCGGGTCAAGAGCGATGGTAATTTTATCAAATAAAGGACTGGCGATCTGGAAATCCATATCACCCGGACAGGCAGGATAAAATCCCATCATTGCAAAAAGAAGACAGGCAGATGTCGTTCCGCAATCATCATTCCCAGGCAAGCCGTCCGGTGAATTGTGAAAATTTTTGTAGATCATTTCCCTGACATATTTTTGGGTGCGCCACTCTTCTCCTTTCACATAATTGAAGAGGTAGGGATAAGCCATATCTGGCTCATTGGACATATTAAAATAACTACTGTCAAAACATACAACCAGTTTTTCTGTGAATTTTTTTGCGCCCCCCATCAGTTTTATGAGTCCCGGAATATCATGCGGAACAAAAAAAGTATAATGCCATGAGTTTCCTTCGACAAAACCTGCCTGTGAATGCAACGATTTCCCGTCTGCTGACGGATTAAATGGTTCATACCAGGAGCCATCAGATAATCTGGGTCTGAGAAAATTTGTTTTCGGATCGAAATAGTTTTTATAGAGCATTGACCGGTCAAAGAATAACTTATAATCATCTTCCCTGCCGAGTGCTCTGGCAATTTGCGCGAGGTTCCAGTCGGCAATACAGTATTCCTGTGCGGTGGAAACAGATCCCCATACTCCCCTTTTATTTTTTTCACCTTCAGGAATATAACCATATCTGAGCAGATTGTCAAAGCCGGGCCGAATCGGATTATTTGTTTCAGCAACTGTTGCGTTGTGCTTCATTGCTTCATAAGCAAGGTCAATATCGAAACCCCTGATCCCACGCAGATATGAATCTGCAATTACAGGAATTGCAGGATCGCCAACCATTATATAAGTCTCCATACCTCCAAAAACCAATTTTGGCAGCCATCCGCTTTTCTCGTACATGGCAAGCATCGTCTTAACCATATCAAGCTGTTTATCAGGGTAAACAAGCGAAAGGAAAGGATGAACGCTCCGGTAAGTATCCCATAATGAGAATGTTGTGTAAAAATTAAATTTATTGGTTTTTAATATTTTATCACTCTCCGTAGTTAATTTTTCATTACTCTGTAGTGCAGGGTATTCTCCGTTTACATCATTGAAAACATTCGGGTGCAGCAACATATGATATAAAGCGGTGTAGAACATTATCTTATCATTATTGGTCCCTCCTTCAACCCGTATTTTAGAAAGCTCATTTCCCCATGCGTCAAGGGAAGCTTTCCTGGTACTATCAAAATCAAATGCAGGCTGCTCTGCTTCCATGTTAGCCCTGGCATTATCAGTGCTTACATATGAAATACCTACTTTTACAATTATTTCCTCATTTTCCTCTGTGTCAAAAGTGAAATATGCGCCAATGTCGTTTCCGGCCATTTCACGCTGAAATCCCGGGAAAATCTTTCCTTCATTCCAGATACCGCATGATAAAGGTTTTTTGCTGAGTTTTGCAACGAAATATACGGTCTGGGCTGTCGATCCTCCACAATTCCCGCCTACCGATTTGAATCCTTCTACTTCAATATCTGAAACCCGTCTTATGACTCCCCCTTTTCGTTCGGTAAGAGAAATTCCAAGATTGACCAATATATTTGATTTACCTTTTGGAAAAGTGTATCGGCTGATTCCGGTGCGTTTTGTTGTAGCAAGTTCTACTCTGATATTATACTTGTTCAACTTCACGGCATAATAGCCGGGAGATGCAATTTCGTCTGAATATTCCGACCAGTATCTCTCTGCTTTTAATTGCAGGTTCCCGGTTGTCGGCATTAATGAAAAGGTTCCCAGCTCAGGGCAACCGGTACCGCTAAGATTCAGGTGTGAAAAGCCTGAAATGTTCTTTCTGCCATAAATATACGGACTAGGCATTGACCATCTGTTTCTCAGAGTGTCATAAGTATTCAAGGGAGATAATGAGGTGCCCCAGGGCATTACTGCTCCCGGATTAGTATATCCCTCATTCGATGTCCCGATGAATGGATTTACAAAATCAGTTAAATCCTGAGCGACTACACTCACCTTAGAAGAATTTCCATTTTCAGATTTCAGAGCAGATGGGGCAGTTTGTTTTTGTTTGTTGGTGTCAGGTTGAGATGTAAGGCTGACGTTTGTTATTATTGATATAAGTATTGAAACTAATATCTTAATTATTGAAATCGTATTTTTTTTCATTGGCTGCAATTAATTTATAAGGATAGAATAATTTTTACTAAGATATTTAATTAACGAATTTATTAAGCAGAAAAAAATAACATAAAATATGCATGAAGGATAAAACGGACAAAATCAGGTCTTCCAGGCGCTGTAATTTATTACCCTGCATGCAGATCAATGAAAATATTTGATTCTCGCCGAGTTAAAACCTTAGATATTGTGGTTTATTTTATTGATATCAAGTTTGTTATGTAGTATATGTCTACAATCGTTCCACGTGGAAACCAGGGCTATTTTTTGAAATTATTGATCAAAACAGATGCTTTTGATCTGCCAAGGATTTCTTCAAGCTCTTTGGGAGAAGCTTGTTTGATTTTTTCCACTGATCCAAAATGTTTCAATAAAATCTCTTTGCTTTTTGGTCCGATTCCTTTTATCGTATCCAATTCTGATTTGGTCATATCAGAGGAACGTTTATTTCTATGGAAATTTATTCCAAACCGGTGCGCTTCATTTCTTAATTGCTGAATTATTTTCAGGCTCACTGAGTTTTTATCAAGATATATAGGAACAGAGTCTCCCGGGAAATAAATTTCCTCAAGTTTTTTTGCAATTCCTATTATGGTGATTTTATCCCTGATCGCAAGTTTATCGATACTTTTCAATGCAGAAGAGAGCTGCCCTTTTCCCCCATCGATAATTACAAGCTGCGGAAGGGTTGTCCCCTCTTCGGTCATCCGCTTATACCTTCTGTAAATAACCTCTTCCATCGAAGAAAAATCATCCGGTCCCTCTACCGTTTTGATATTGAAATGACGGTAATCCTTTTTGCTTGGTTTTGCATTTCTGAATACTACGCATGCTGCAACCGGATTAGTGCCCATAATATTTGAGTTATCAAAACACTCAATATGAACCGGAGTAACCGGCATGTGAAGATCTTTTTTCAGTTTTTCAAGATTCTTACCCGTTCTGTTTTCAGGCAAATGATCAAGCCTTTTTTTCTTCTGTTCAAGTTTATAATATATTGCGTTTCGCTCTGCCAGTTCAAGAAGCTTTAACTTATCTCCCTGTTTCGGGATTATATACTTCAATTTAAATAATTGTATATCAGGTTTAAAGGGCACTATTATTTCAGGGGAATCACTTGAAAATCTTTGGCGTATTTCATTTACCGCAAAGCTCAGAAGGGATTCTTTTTCTTCATCAACCCGGCATTTCAACTCTACTGTAAACGCCTGTATGACAGATCCACTAACTACCTTCAGGTAGTTTATATAGGCATTTTCGCCGTCCTGAGCAATTGCAAATACATCAACATTTTTTATTGTTGAGCTTACTATTGTTGATTTGCTTCTGAATTTCGAAAGGATCTCTATTTTTTCTTTGATCTTTTGTGCCTGTTCGAATTTCATCTCCTTTGCGTAGCCCGACATTAGTTTTTTTAAATGGTCGATTACAGATGATAAGTGGCCTTTCAGTATCTCCTTTATTTCCATTATGCCTTCATTGTAATCCGTTAAAGTCTGCTTTCCAACACAAGGGGCTTTGCAGTTGCCTAAGTGATATTCGAGACATACTTTAAATTTCACATCTTTAATATTAGATTCTGTAAGATTCAACGAACAAGTTCTCAGCTTATACAAATGCCTTATCAGATCAATAAGTGTCTTAACCATCAGACCTGAAGTATATGGACCAAAATAAAGAGATCCATCCCTTATATTATTTCTGGTTGAAAATACTCTGGGAAAGGGTTCCTTTTTAATACAGATCCAGGGAAATGTTTTGTCATCTTTAAGAAGGATATTATATCTTGGCTGGTGTTTTTTTATAAGATTATTTTCAAGAAAGAGAGCATCGGATTCGTTGTCTACAACAATATGTCTCAGGTCTGCCGCTTTCTTAAGCATGACCATTGTTTTCCCCGATTGGTTTTTAGAAAAGTAGGAAGCAACTCTCTTTTTCAGATTTTTTGCTTTGCCCACATATAGGAGATTCCCGTCTATGTCAAGAAACTGGTAGATCCCTGGTTTATCAGGAAGCAGGGATATTTCAGACTTATAATTTGAATTAGAAATCATAATTTTAGTTTCAGAAGCTAAGATACGAATAAGACCTCAATTTTCTAATTTTAAGGCACGTCGTACTTGCTTTCATGTAGTTTCGTGATCCAACATAATTGATCAAAATTATTTACCTTGAACATTGTATAATCAATGTACAAATAAAGGAACATTGCAAAAATTCTTCCCGTCGAATAATCCGTTATCGCTGATTTTCAATTCAGGAATTACAAGCAAAGCCATAAATGAGAGAGTCATAAACGGAGCTGATAACTTACAACCAAAAGAGTTCACCCGACGGGATAAAGCTTTGTAATCAAAGGCAACTTCTTCGCAGGAGCGGTCTGACATAATACCAGCAATCTTAAGTTGAAGCGATGTTACTTTTCTATCAGAGGAGACTGCCAGGCCGCCTTTCAGTTTAACTAATTCATTTATTGCTTTTACTATGTCTTTATCCTTAGCCCCGATACAAATGATATTATGGCTATCATGTGCAACGGAGCTTGCAAAAGCGCCACGCTTAAGCCCGAATCCCTTTATAAAACCAACCGAAGGCGGTGAATCGTAATAACGGTCTTTAACGACTATCTTAAGTAAATCGATCCCGGGGTTTGCGTGCACAAATTTTTCATTACCTGCAGGTACAATTAATTCCCTTGTCAGAAGTTCTTTGTCAACTGCCTGAATAACTCTCAGGTAGTCCCCTTTTAATGGAACTGAGATGTCCTCTTCTGAGACATCAGAACAATTAAATTTATTTATAGAATTTGCTTCATTATATGCAAATAAAACTGAACCTCTGTCATATACTTTGATACCGTTTATCCAGGTTTCTTTAACATTCATCTTTTTATAATCGTCCACCAGAATAAAGTCAGCAGGCTGGCCTGCCTGCAATAAACCAATGTTTAGATTATAATGATTTGCCGGATTAACCGTGCAACTTCTTATCACGTCAAAAAGATCATAACCCGCAGAAACAAGTTGTACGATCAGTTTATTAATATGCCGTTTTGCCAACATCTCGGGATGCAGATCGTCGCTGCACAACATGACCATTTCCGGATTTGTCCGGTAAAGATCTTTAAGCGCGTTTAGGTTCCTTGCTGCACTGCCTTCTCTTATTAAAACCTTCATTCCAAGCGATATTTTTTCTCTCGCTTCCTCAATAGTACTGCATTCATGATCCGTTGATATTCCTGCAGAAATATATTTTCCAAGGGATTCACCTGTCAATCCGGGAGCATGTCCGTCAACCGGTTTTCCTAATTTTTTTGCAACATCAAGTTTTTTAATTACCTCCGGATCCTTATAAATAACGCCTGGAAAATTCATCATTTCAGACAGGAATTTTATCTCTGGTAACTGAAGTAATTTTTTTATATCGTTATGATCCAGTGTGGCTCCATTTCTTTCAAATGAGGTAGCGGGAACGCAGGATGGTGCTCCAAAAAAGAATTTCAACGGAACCTTTTTTGAATCTTCGATCATGAATCTTACACCCTCCATTCCAAGCACATTTGCAATCTCATGCGGATCAGAAACGACAGCAGTTGTTCCACGTGAAACAGCAGCTTTTGCAAATGATCCCGGAGTAATCATTGAACTTTCAATATGTATATGAGAATCTATTAATCCCGGCATTATAAAAGGACCCTGAGAATATTCATTTCTATCTATTCTTTCGATTATACCATTATTAAAATGAATAATCCCAGAATAGATATTCCTACTATAGATATCCACTATCTTCCCGCAAACTTTCATAAATCTATTTTTTAAATAATAAATGTTCCACGTGGAACATTTATCTCCCAAGATACATCAACAAGATATTAATGTCACATGGCGACACACCGCTTATTCTCTTTGCCTGCCCTATATTTAACGGTTTAATCTTACTAAGTTTTTGCCGTCCTTCAGTGGATATTGATGCGAGTTCAAAGTAGTTTATATCTACGGGGATCTTTACATTTTCAAGCCTTCCAATTTTTTGCGCTACTATTTTTTCCCGCTTAATATACCCTTCATATTTTATAGCAATTTCAGCAGATTCACATATTTCTTTAAACCTAGGAGAAGACATTACCCCAAGCTTTTCTGATCCATCTAAAACTTTAAGCAATTCGGCAAGTTCAATCTGAGGTCTTAGTGCTAAGGATATTGCTTTTAGCTTTTGTGGAATTTTATTTGTTCCGTATTTTTCAAGAAAATTATTTATCTCTGACGGACCTATACTTTTCTCAGAAAGAAACTCTATAACCTCATCTCTTAATCTTTCTTTCTCGTCTAGTCTTATAATTCTTTCTTTCTCTACAATACCAATATTAAAAGCTCTTCTTGTTAACCTTTCATCTGCATTATCCTGCCTGAGTAATATTCTGTACTCTGCTCTTGATGTAAACATCCTATAAGGTTCGTCAACACCTTTTGTTACAAGATCATCTATAAGCACTCCAATGTATGATTCTTCCCTTCCCAGAATAAAGGCTTCGCTATTTCTGATTTTAAGAACTGAATTAATGCCTGCCATCAGACCTTGTGCTGCAGCTTCTTCATAACCTGTTGTTCCATTAATTTGTCCGGCGAAATACAGGTTCTCAATTCTTTTTGTTTCAAGAGTATGCTTTAATTGCGTTGGTTGAAAAAAATCATATTCTATCGCATATCCGGGTCTGAATATTTCAACATTTTCAAGTCCTTTTACTTTTCTTAATGCTTTTATCTGAACCTCCAGAGGTAAACTACTTGAAAATCCATTTACATAATATTCTACTGTGTCTGATCCTTCAGGTTCAATAAACAACTGATGAGCTTTTCTTTCTTTAAAAGTAACAATTTTATCTTCTATGCTGGGACAATACCTGGGTCCTCTCCCTTTTATCCGTCCTGTAAAAAGTGGACTAAACTCAAGTCCTTTTCTTATCTCCTCGTGAACAGCTTCATTTGTATGAGTTATATAGCAGCTTTTTTGATCTTCAATCTTTATATCATTCTCTAAAAAAGAGAACGTTCTGCCTTCCTCGTCTCCTTTTTGTTCAACCATAACCTTGAAGTCTATGCTCCGTCCGTCTATTCTTGCACTTGTACCTGTCTTCATTCTTTCGACTGAAAATCCCAGGTTACGCAGTTGCTCACTTAACCCTACTGATGACTGGTCCCCTGATCTTCCTCCTGTAATATTAGAAAACCCCACATGCATTAACCCATTCAAAAAAGTACCATTTGTAAGAATAACTGCCTTTCCTGCGAATTTCGTTCCAAATGACGTTTCTACCCCGGCGACCTTCCCATTTTCTGTCAGTATTCCTATTGCCTGTTCCTGCCAAATGTGTAAATTATCTGTTCTCTCTAACAGCTTCCTCCATTCCTGAGTAAATTTTTGTCTGTCGCATTGAGCTCTCGGGCTCCACATAGCAGGACCTTTCGACCTGTTTAACATTCTGAACTGGATAAGGCTTCTATCAGTCACTGTTCCGCTACCCCCACCCAGTGCGTCAATTTCCCTTACAATCTGACCTTTAGCGATTCCTCCCATTGCAGGATTACAGGACATTTGTGCAAGTTTCGTCATATCCATGGTAATAAGTAAAGTTCTGGCTCCCATTAAAGCAGATATATGTGCTGCCTCGCAACCAGCATGACCTCCCCCTACCACTATTATATCGTATTCAAATTTCATTTAATCAGATTCTATAAAATCATACAACCACGAATCTTCCATTTTTCTCATCACATTTCTTTTCTTCTCAGTATCATCAACATATCCACAGATATGAAGCAGACCATGTATCATCACCCTCAATACCTCCTCATTTAAACTAACGTTATAGTTATGAGAGTTTGTTGTTACGGTATCAATACTTATATATATTTCACCACTAATTATATTGTCCCGTCTATTATCAAAAGCAATAACATCAGTAAAATAATTATGTTTTAAAAACTCAATATTAATTTTCCTTAATTCATTATCGCTGGTAATAATAAAATTAAGGTCACCAGGAATTCTATTTTCATTCCCGATGACCTTTTTAAAAAGTCGTACAGCCTTTCTCCAACCCTTAAGTCTGAAATCTACCTCGTCATAAAATAGTTTTATACTCAATAACTAATATTTTTAAAAGTCATTGTAACACAATTCCCTTTCTCATTAAATTCTATACCATCAGAAAGACGAGACATTAAAAAAATTCCTCTTCCGCTAAGAGCTTCTATATTTTCCGGAACTGTTGGATCCGGAACTGTCTCGGGTTTAAATCCAGTACCTTCATCTTTTATTTTCACTTTAAGAACTTCATTATGAAAAGAAAATAAAATTTCAACATTTTTTAAAGGATCTGACTTATTGCCGTGCACAATAGCATTGTTGACAGCTTCAAGCGTTGAAATAAGAATTTTTCCATAACTTTCTTTATTGATTCCGATTTCACTCGTAACTGCATCAATTACAGATTCTACAATCCTAAGATTAATTATCTTGGATTCTATTTTAAGCTGCTTCCTCATTATCCACTAAATTCAAAGCCTTATACTTAATTTTTTTGATTTTGTTACATTCTTTCTATTTTTTCTTTGATATCCACGACTCTGGATCTAATTTTACCCTTTCTTCAAATATCATGAATTTTATGATTGCTTCGTTTCCATTTTCTTTATCACAAAAAACATTTCCAATCTCCTGTTTCGTCTCTACCTTATCTCCTTTTTGAACTTTTTCGTTCACAATGTTTTGATATACTGTCATAAACCTTCCGTGACGAATAATAATTGCAGTATTTGCCCCATTGATTTTAAATACCTGTGCCACTTCTCCCTTAAATACAGATCTGACCTTTGTTTCTCCGGAACTTGTAATTTCTATACCAATATTATCTTCTGTTACATATTTCAGAACCGCATGCTTTTGAACCCCGAAATGGCTTGTTATGATACCACGTTCCACTGGCCATGGTAATATTCCCTTATTGTCTACAAAATTTTCTCCGATTAATCTTTGCTCAGGGGTTAAATCAGATTTTATGCTTTTCTTTCTTTCTTCTTCAATTAATTTTGCAATTTCATTTTCTATTTTCTTTGCTATTCTCCTCTTTTCTTCCAATTCTTTTTTCAATTGTTTCTCTTTATTTCCTAAAGATTTAACCATTTTTTGTTTACGGTTTTGCTCATCCACCAGAAGTCTTTTTTGTTGTTCCTCCCTTGCTGTCAAATCTGATACTTTCAACAAATCCTCTTCCAGCCGATTTTTCACCAACTCAATCTGTCCCTTTATAACCAGAATTATTTCTGATTCATTTCGCCTGAATTTTGCAGCCTGTTGTAAATATTTTATTCTTTTATACCCTTGATTAAAATCTCTCGCTGATAAAACATATATTAATTCAGAGTTAACTTTTTTTGTTTTGTAAGAATTAACTATAGCTAAAGAATATTCCTTCCTCAATTCAGTTAAATCATTTTCCATAATCCCTACCCCAATGTTATTAAGATTTATCCTATCTGAAAGAAGTTCAATTTCTTCTCTCATTCCCCTTATTACATCTTCTCTTAAGTTAAGTTTTTTTCCTACTATTTTAAGTGCATTTATACTCTCAGCCTTTTCCTTACTTGTCGTTTTCAATAAACCATCAACATAAGAAATTTCACCTAAGGTCTGATTTCTTTGCTCCTCTAATTCAGCTTTTGTCTGACCTTTTAAAATAATTCCAAATCCGCTCAAAAAAATAATCAACAATAAAAAATACTTCATTTCAATGGTATTGCATCGTATTTTAAGCCGGGAACAAAATTTATACTTCCCTCCCATGGATATTCCAATTTCCTGATTTTTAAACTAATTCTATTAATTTTTCTTATACTTCTTATCTCAATTACTCCAGGAATTAATGTTTTTTCCACTTTTTTGAATCCGGAGAAATTAAGCTTTATTGGTTCTCCCATTTCTTCTCCTTGAGCAACTGCAGAAACAACTTTTAATCTTTTACAGTCCAAAATATAATGAATTTTTGTGCCGCCAACATTGCTTTCTTTTTCCAGAGTTCCATTCATACAGACCTCAAACTTTTCATTTATATAATCATCCGGAACAAAATCGCCAAATAAAATTGGAATTATAGATTGATCAAGTCCATATTTTTTAAATAAATCTTCATTTGATCCATAATATAACCTTCTGTTTATCCGATCATTTACCAATACAGTATCCCTTGAAATATAAATCCTGGCCACTTCTATCCCTGTTCGGCTTTTTAGACTTAAAAGATATTCTCCCGGAAATATATATTTTAGATTAAGTAACCCTTTTTGAGTTCCTTCACTTCCCGTTATTTCAATATCTGCCTTTGAAATAAAAAAATTCTGCTTTGTAATATTTTTATCTTCTATTTTCTCTAAATCAATTTCAGAGAACGACTTACCTGAGTTTTCAATTTCGGTTTTTTCAGCATTTTTAAATACCAAACAACTTGTTAATAATGAATAACCTATGACTAATATTAACGCGATTTTTGGCAATTTTCTATTTCTGTTTTCAGATTACTCTTTGTGCTATCGAGCTTTAAAGCAATTTCCCAGTTTTCAATTGCTTTCTTACAATTCCGTTGCTTTTTTAGTATATAACCGTAGTGCTCATACCACACAGCATCCGGTGAATTATTACCTGCTATTATTTCCTCCATAATTTTTGCAGCAGAACTTATTTTTCCTCTTTTATACAGTATCCATCCATATGTGTCAAGATATGAAGTATTGGTTCTTTCCTTACTTATAACCTTTTTTGACATTATTTCGGCCTCTTTAAGTTTAATATTCTGTTCAGCCAAATAATAAGCATAATTATTTATAGTAGTCAGATCCTCGCTGTTAAGTTTTATTGCTTCCTCAAAAGTTTCAAAAGTCTTATCATAATCTTTCATTCTATAATAAATATCTGCTTTAATTGTAAGAATCTGGATATTCATATCTTTATCTTCGCCTGCAAGAATGGCCGCTTTTCTTAACTCTTCGATAGCTACCGGGTAGTGCTTATTTTCCATAGCCCCATTTGCATAAAGTATCTTTGCTAAAAAAGAACGGTTAAACCTTGTTGCACACTCTTCACCTTTCTTTTCTAAATTAACATAATCTTTCTTCTGCAGGTAAACCAACAATAGCTTTTCCCATGCATAATAGTTTTCCGGCTTGTTTTTAATTATCTCCTCAAGCCGAATAGCGGCTTCAGTAAGATTATTCATTTTAGTAAGCAAATCCGGCATTAAAAGTGGAATTATATCATCTGTTTTATAGCTTGCCTCCAGTACCATAAGCCCTAATTTCAGCTTTTCTCCTTCAATTCTTACTATTTCTTCGTCTTCAAGGATCTTTGCAAATAATGTAATTTTGTCTTCCCTGCTAATCTGATTATTCAACAAAACAGTATTCAACATCTTCAATAAATCGCCATACTTTTTACTGTTGAGTAAAAAACCACATAGCGCCAACTGAATTTGAGGATTTTCCGGATTTCTTTCTACTAATTTATTATAAACTTCCATTGCTTTTTCATTATTTCCCTCTCCATGGTAAATGTCTGCAAGAAGTCCATTATAAAGTATTTCATCCGGAAAATCTTTTAATAATAAAGTTGTTTTTTCTTCAGCTTCTTTAAACTTACCTGCCATAACATAATTTCTAATAACCGCAACCGTAGAAGCATCATTAATTCCTAACTGCCCATCAATACCATTAAAAATTACAATCGCTTTTTCGAAATTCATATTTTCTGAATAAAGATTCCCTAATGTCATTTTAAGGTTTTGGTTATCAGGAAAATACTTAATTGCTTTTTCGTAATAAATGATTGCACTGTCAAGATTTTTTGTCTGGTAATATAAGCCTGCCAACATCCTCAAATACCAAATATTTTTATCATCTATTGATAATGCTTTCGTTATATACTTTTTACTGGTGTTTAAATCTCCGTTTGCAGCTACGATTTGAGCCATCTGGTAATATGCGGCATCACTTAATGGGTTAATTTTAGTACAATGCTCCAGATAACCCAATGCGTCACCGCTATTTCCGATTAATTTTTCTTTAATTGCCTCCACAAAAACATAATCAAATGTAGAGGAATCATATGCTTTGCCGAACTTAATACCGGGAAAAGAAGGCACAAGTTTCTTTCCACACGAAGTAATGATTATTAAA